>Ga0315315_10007354_pt1 | contig 10193 bp, 11 predicted proteins | sample M140m3416metaG_FD_203699 | JGI IMG/M metagenome (GOLD analysis project Ga0315315, IMG submission 203699) | Ammonia-oxidizing marine archaeal communities from Monterey Bay, California, United States - M1 40m 3416 | ecosystem: Environmental > Aquatic > Marine > Intertidal zone | place: USA... | reverse complement strand
AAAAAACTTTATTAGAAATAAAATATCGTTATCCTTAATAATTTTAAAGAAAAGAAGTACTTAGAAATATTTATGTTTGTGAAATAAATTTTATCCAACGTAAATTAAAACTACCACAAATGGGGGTAGAGGGACTTGAACCCTCACGACTGATTAAGTCAACAGATTTTAAGTCTGTTGTGTCTACCATTCCACCATACCCCCAATAGCTTTTTTATTAAGGCGACACCCAGATTCGAACTGGGGATAGAGGATTTGCAATCCACTGCCTTACCACTTGGCCATATCGCCTTAGACTTAGAAATTCTAAACTCGTCTCTAATTATAAGATTATTATAATAAAGTTACAAGTAAAAGTTTTAAATGTGATCGGACAAAAACAAACTTAAAAAGCAAACTATACAATTTGCTTCATTTTGTACTAAACTTATAATAAGACACTTGCGGGTATAGTTTAGTGGTAGAACCTTAGCCTTCCAAGCTAATGATGAGAGTTCGATTCTCTCTACCCGCTTTTAACAGAGTTTGCGCTTCAAACTCCCAAATCAAGATCAGAATAAAGTATTTCTATAATGAAATCTTGTAAAAAAACCCTAAATAGGTTATATACTTTATTCAAGTAGCTTTTAAAAGTATTAGATATCAACCTATTGAACGAGTTTAATAATATTTTCGTTTCAAAATGATATCTTTCCAATGTTTTTTGTAAAAAAACAAAGGATAAAACCGATTAATTTATATATTTAATAGGAGAAAGAGTCGTGTCAGGAGGTTCAACAGGAGAAAGACCATTTACGGATATCTTAACAAGTGTTCGTTACTGGATTATTCACAGCATTACTATCCCAGCACTTTTCGTGGCAGGTTTTCTTTTCGTTAGTACTGGATTAGCTTATGATGCATTTGGTACTCCAAGACCTAACGAGTACTTCACTCAAGATCGTCAACAAATTCCTTTAGTTAACGATCGATTTAGTGCTAAGCAAGAGCTTGAAGACCTAACAAAGGGACTATAGAATACAAAAACATTAATTTTATTTCATCAATGTTTACAAATCAACCAGTAGCATATCCTATCTTCACTTTCAGATGGCTAACTATTCATGCTTTAGCGGTACCAACAGTATTTTTTCTTGGTGCCATTACATCAATGCAATTTATTCAGCGATAGGAGATTTTAAATGAGTGCACCAAATCCTAACAAACAACCAGTAGAATTAAACCGTACATCACTGTACTGGGGTCTACTTTTAATCTTTGTTTTAGCCGTATTATTCTCAAGTTACTTCTTTAACTAAGAAGCTTGGAGAAGGCTATTTAAGAATACTAATTTTGTTTTTTTTTAATTTAAATCAATATGAGTGATATCGGAAGAGTACCTCTTTGGATGGTGGCAACAGTTGGCGGCCTTGCCGCTGGCGGGTTACTAACGCTTTTCTTCTTCGGCGCATACTCAGGTCTGGGCTCATCTTTATAAGAAGATTTTTATTAACGAAGTTCTACGCCATTTAACTTAAGTTCTTAGGTTAAATGGCATAGGACTTCGTTTTTTTATTTAAAATAACGTAAAAAAAAATCTTACTATTTGAAACAATAATAAGATTTTTAATTATGATTACCCCCAGGGGAATTCGAATCCCCGTTACTTCCGTGAAAGGGAAATGTCCTAGGCCTCTAGACGATGGGGGCTTAATTAACTCATGATTATAATATAAATCGGGTAGCTAAAATTGTCAATAATTAAATTATTAAATTCATTATTAATAATAATTTTGTTTATCTTTTCTCTTAATTTTATGAAACTTTAATTGTTTAGTTCTTTAGACGACTTTGTTTCCAGTGGTGACACCAGCATCTCAAGAATTTCTTCTTTAAAAATCTGTGTAGCATTTGAATAATATCTTTTAGGATTCAGCAAAATGGATAAAGTCCGTTTTATTGTTATACCCTCTATTTTTGCCCAATGTAACATATCTAACTCTAATTCTTTCGTTATTGCAGAAACCGAAACGAAAGCTGCTCCCAAGCCAGAATGAACAGCATTCTTAATAGCTTCGATCGAATTTAATTCCATTTCAATTTTTAAATAACTACTGTCAATTCCATGTTGAGCCAATGTAGTTTCAATAACATTACGGATAGTTGATTGGGGATTTAAAGCAATAAAACGAATACGGTAAAGATCTTCTTTTTGAATAAACTCTAAAGAAGAAAATGGATGGGACAAAGGAAGAATGAGAGCTAATTCATCTTCCGCATAAGATGTAATTTTTAAATTTGTCTGTAATTCTTTAGGGATTTCCCCTCCTACAACGGCTAAATCAACTGTTCCATTAGCAACCCCCCAAGAAATTTTTCGTGTCGAGTGGACTTGAAGTTCAATACCAATTTGTGGGTATTTATGTTTAAAGATACCAATTAAACGAGGCATAAGGTATGTTCCTGTCGTTTGGCTCGCACCAATGACTAAACCACCAGTTTGTAAAGTATGAAGCTCATCTAATGCCATACATGTCTCTTCACATAAACTTAAAATACGATCACAATATTTAATAAGTAATTTACCAGTCTCAGTCAAACGTGCCTTTCTTTTATCTCTATAAAATAAGGGAGTATTAAGCTGCTTCTCTAAATTTTGTACTTGTAAACTTACTGCTGGTTGGGAAATATACAATTTTTCTGCCGCCTTTTTAAAACTTCCTTCGTTTGCTATGGCATGTAGAATTTTTAATTGGTCTAGAGTAAATGGAAGGTCTGACATAAAAAGAAAGGGCGATCCTAGTTAGTTATTAGTAATAGTTAAGTTTTCATTATCCATTAATGTAATAATATAAAACTTGGCCGGTTTAAAAAAGTTATCTTCGAGTTTTAAGGACTAATGATATAAAAGATGTATAATAGTATTCAAATAGAAATTATTTATAATTTGTAAAAAGATTTTACTTTTATGGCAGATACTAGACTTTTAGTTGTTTTATTTCCAGTATTAGCAGCTGCTTCTTGGGCTTTATTTAACATTGGTCGAGTTGCATTACAACAGTTAAAACGAATGTCTTAACTAACTAAGAATATGTGCGGTGATGCAATTATTCTTCTACACTAATTCTGTAAAACAGGACCCTATTGCTTACGAAATAGCTTTGGTCCTGTTTTCTTTTTTAAATTGAATTATAAGATCCACTTGAAATTGTTGATTCTTTGTTTTACGTTGATCTATTTATCAGATTTTTTAAAATTCTTTTCACCGAATTTCTTCCACCAGGCCGATTCAAATCTAGAAACTCGACATTCTCACCATTTAAACGTCTTGAAATATTTTCAAAAGCTTTTCCAGGTAAACAAGATTTTGCTTCTAAAACAATGGGTTCACCTCGATTCGAGGCAACAATAATTTTTTCACTATCAGGCACAACCCCTAATAGATCAATGCCAAGAATGTTTTTAACATCTTCGATGGACATCATATCATCAGTTTTTACCATATTCGGTCGAATACGATTGATTATAAGCTTAATATTTTTAATTCCTTTGGATAGGAGAATTCCAACTACACGGTCTGCATCTCGAATTGAGGGTACCTCTGGTGTTACAATAACAATGGCCTCATTTGCAGATTCAATAGCCGTCTGAAAACCATTGTCTATGCCAGCAGGACAATCTATTAATATATATTCGTAACTTGGTTTTAACCGTTCTATGAATTCTTGAACTTGGTCTGCCCCAATAGGGGTATCCGCACGATTGGAAGCTAGAGGAAAAAATGATAACTTTGGTTGTCGTTTATCTTGTATTAATGCTTGTTCAAGGCGACAAGTGTCCTTTAAAACATCTAAACCGGTGTAAATAATGCGATTTTCAAGACCTAACAATAGGTCCAGATTACGTAAACCAACATCAGCATCGATAAGTAAAGTAGAATGCCCTAAACGAGCAAGCGACATTCCGATATTAGACGTTGCCGTTGTTTTACCAACCCCACCTTTGCCAGACGTTACAACTATAACACGGGCCATATTTTTGAAGCTTAAATTATCTAAGACTTACAATATTATAACATTTTAAATTTCGCTATTTTTTGTATATACTAGTGACTAGTGACATAAATTTATTTTTTATAAAAATCATATGTGTACTTCTAATTTATTAAAAAATGATCACTTAATTATTTCTGGGCGACAATTCTCCTCACGCTTAATGCTTGGAACTGGAAAATACCAAAATTTCCAAGAAGCAAAAGAGGCTATTCTTTTAAGTGGTTGTGAAATACTAACTGTTGCTGTGCGTCGAGCACAAAATTCAAACGTAGAAGGTATTGATCGTCTACTAAATAATCTAGACTGGACAAAAATCTGGTTAATGCCTAACACAGCTGGTTGTCAAACATCGGAACAAGCTATTCGATTGGCGTTTTTAAGTCGTGAAATATTAAAAAATTTAAACTATGTTGACAATAATTTTTTAAAATTAGAAGTTATCCCTGACCCAAAATATTTACTACCAGACGGTTTAGGTACTTTAACCGCAGCGGAGTACCTAACAAGTAAAAATTTTGATATCTTACCTTATATAAATGCTGATCCAATTTTAGCAAAACAACTTGAGAGTGTAGGTTGTGTGACTGTAATGCCTCTTGGTTCACCAATAGGTTCAAACCAAGGGTTGAAGAACCTATACAATATTAAAATCATCGTTGACGTGGCGAAAGTGCCTGTTGTGGTCGATGCTGGTATTGGTTCACCAAGTCAAGCAGCAGAGGCTATGGAAATTGGTGCAGACGCTGTTTTAGCTAATACAGCTATAGCAAAAGCAGCATCCTCTAAAGATATGGCACTTGCAATGAAGTTAGGCGTAATGGGAGGCCGATTAGGCTATTTAGCAGGTAAAGCAAAAACAGTAGAATTTGCACAACCAAGTTCACCTCTTGTTGGACTTTCCAAATAAATAGAAAAAAATTACATGTGTTTGAAAATTAAACAAAACTTTAGTTATAATAAATAGTTATAAATTAATAATAAATTAACAGATGGTTGCTGTTGCAAAAAAAGAAGTAGAAAACGAAAGACCAGTCTTTCCTTTCACTGCGATTATTGGACAAGAAGAAATGAAGCTTGCCTTAATTCTAAATGTAATTGATCCAAGAATTGGTGGTGTAATGATTATGGGAGATCGTGGTACAGGAAAATCTACAACTATTCGTGCTGTTGCTGATCTACTACCAGCCATTAAAGTAGCTGCTGATGATCCTTTCAACTCTTCTATAACTGATTTTGAACTAATGAGTGAAGCAGTTAAAACTGCTGTTGAAAACAACGAAGAAGTTGCTGTTGATTTCAAAAAAGTCCCTATGGTTGACTTACCGCTTGGTGCAACAGAGGATAGAGTATGTGGTACGATTGATATCGAGAAAGCGCTAACTGAAGGTGTAAAAGCATTTGAACCTGGGCTTTTAGCAAAGGCAAACCGTGGAATCCTGTATGTTGATGAGGTAAACCTACTAGATGATCACCTAGTTGATATTTTATTAGATTCAGCTGCTTCAGGGTGGAACACTGTTGAGCGTGAGGGTATTTCAATTAAGCACCCTGCCCGCTTTGTTCTTGTAGGTTCTGGTAACCCGGAAGAAGGTGAACTTAGACCACAACTTTTAGATCGTTTCGGTATGCACGCTGAAATTAGAACGGTACGTGATCCAGAAACACGTGTCCGTGTAGTAGAAGAACGTAGTAACTTTGACCAAAACCCAGATGAGTGTTTACAAGCGAACTTCGAACAACTAGAAGCGTTAAAGAAAAAAATTACGGATGCCCAAGAACTTTTACCTGCTATTGAAATTGATTACGAACTTCGCGTAAAAATTTCACAAGTATGTGGTAGTTTAGATGTTGATGGATTAAGAGGAGATATTGTTACAAACCGTGCAGCTAAAGCATTTGCAGCTTACAATGGTAACTCGACTGTTACAGTTGATGACATTGAAAAGGTTATTACATTATGTTTACGACACCGTCTAAGAAAAGATCCACTAGAATCAATCGATTCGGGTGACAAAGTAAGTTCTGTGTTTGAGGAAGTTTTCAAATAACTAACAAATAATAGGCCCAGTAGGATTCGAACCTACATTAGAGACTTAGAAGGTCCCTGTCCTAATCCCTTAGACGATGAGCCCACTAAAAAACAGGTTAGAAGAAATAACTTTTAACCTGTTTTAGGGTTTTTACATGGGCGGTATAGGATTTGAACCTATGACCACCTGCTTGTAAGGCAGGCGCTCTACCACTGAGCTAACCGCCCTCTAAATATATAATATAATAATCGGTAAGATTTTGCAAACATTAATAATTAAATTTCTACTTTTCACAGTAAAAAGTAAGAAATATAGCTAGATGTTTTTTCTTTGATATAGCCTAGATTCTTAAGCCTTTAACACCTAAATAATTACTTTAGGAAAGTATCTACGAACCCTTAAATATTTGAAGATTGCCAAAGAAAAGATTAAACTAAAAATAGCACCAATACACCAACAAATTAAATTCAACGAATTTATTAAAAAATAATGGCAGTTATCATAAATTCTCATCTAAATGAATCGATAAGTAAAGTTACAACTTATCAAGGAAATTTCCAGGCGTTAACCAATAAGAAGAAATCAAAAATTGCAGACTATTTAGATGCCGTATATTCGTACCCTCCTAAAGTTAAATTAAAATGGGATGCTTTAGACCAGTTCACAGGTGATTTATTAATCGAGGATAATTATGGCGTTCTTGAACATAGCTTTCCTTTTCTCGATTTTGTAGAAGATTGGTTTTCTAATAGTAAATCTCAAGACTTGCTAACAGAAAATTACACATCAAAAGACTACTTAACTGGTTATCTGAATAAAATTAATTCTGCGAATTTTTATAATACTAAAACCAAAACCCTTCAAAATGCTTTAGAAGGCATTCCTGTTTTTGTCGTTTTAAACGGTAATGGCGAAATTGTTTTAAACAAATCCTCTAATACGCTAGCTCCGAAAAATATTAACTCAATTATAAACGAGAAAATTTATGATTTTTGCGGTGCTTTTGATCAGGCTGTTGAAAAAAATCAACAACTTGGATTTTTCTTTTTAAGCCGTCTCGACGCTGAGATGTATTTAAAAGCTATTGCACAATCGGACATTGATGGAACTCAAACTTTAGGTTTGGCTATTAATTGTATTGGTTTAGACTCCGCTTATAAAGTAACCCGTGAACATCACCCAGGTATTGATTTTCGTTTTGTGCCAGATCTTGAGGAAGTTCAGAACTTACTTTCAAAATCAATAAAACACTCCGATGTAATTTTTGAAGATGAACAACAACAACTAAGATTCTCTCCAAGAACAGCAAACTTATTTCCTTTTATAGATAAAGTAGGTCTTAAAGTATCACAATTTATTGGAGTACGTTCTTTTGTACAACGTAGTGAATACTTTAAGGGTGTACCAATATATATTGTACAAGTACCTGAAAGCTCTAGAAATCTTTTTGTTGAGAATTATTTTACAACTATTGGCACTATCGATAGTATTTGGTCAAAAGTTGTTCAACAGCCAATTAATAACCTTGTTGGTATGGGTAATAACCGTCTCTTACAAGGTAGTTTGAAAGAAGTCAAAAATACCAAAAATTTTGTAAATTACATCTTTTTTGAAAAAGGACAAGCCTCAGACTTTATTAAACAGCACGGACGCAAAATTACTCGTTACAGCGGAGCAAACATACCACAACTTGACCCATTGGTAAAAAAACCAAAAATTTTTGTTTATAATCTAGAAGATTTTATTGAATCCTGGGAAGATGCAATCCAAACAAATTTAACAGGTATTGGTGAGCAAGAGCCAGTTTATGAAGCTAGCAAGAATTATTTTATCAGCGCACCCCAAATTACAAAGGAAATTACGAATTTAAAGCTTAGTTCGCAAGAAAATCCAGTTAAAAATATTTTTAAGGCGTTAGGGGTAAAAATTCGTGTTTTAAAACGAAATGTAGGATTATTCATTACAGTCGATTAAGAAACTTTACACGAACAGTTTTAAAAGCGTTATCTGTTTGACAAATAAGCTATTTTCTATTTATTCTTTAAAGTATGGGGCTGCTCCGGATTCGACATATAGAACTTTGATTTTTCGAATTAAGGCTTATAAAGCCCTTCCAAAAAATAAGTGCAAAAAACATCTTATCTTTTATTACTGCAAAAGCTTTTGTTAACAAGCCTTTAATGGCTCTAGCTTAAGTTTTTTGAATTGTCAGTACACAAGACTCTTTATTTGTTACTGAACTTACCTCAACCTAAAAAAGAGACACATGCATTTAGCCTTTGTATGTACAGCCAGCTAAAAAATTCTTTTGTTTTTTAATATTCGTTAACGATTAAGATTTAAAGCCTATATGGACGTGGGTTCAAGTCCCACCAGCTCCAAAAATTATTAGAATATACATGAACCTTTCTAGGGTGCCATCTATTTTTAAAAGCATCTGTAGCCAAGTGGCCGAAGGCATCGGACTCATAATCCGCTTCTCGTTGAGACGTCGCTGGTTCGAATCCAGCCAGATGCAATATATTTAGCAGTTCCAGACGTACTAAATAGAAATTAAAAAAATTCTTTTCTCCTAAAAAACACGAAATACAAATTCACTTATGTGCCTTTGAAAGAGACATAAATGAATTTTTTCCAGGCTAAGAGGGAGTCGAACCCTCGACACCCAGAATCGGAATCTGGTGCTCTGTCCGCTGAGCTATAAGCCTTCGCTATTAAGCTCCACAAATGTAGCCTCGCTAAAAAGGTCTACTAAATCATTAATGGCTGCGGTCTTTCTATAACGACGCCAATGCGTGATTATATCCGTAGCCAAATTTAGTACATTAATTTTTTCACGAGCTGATAACCAACTTTTAGAATCTAACTCTAATTTTAACTGGTCCCAAGCTTCTGTTCGCGGCCAAAAATAATACTTAGTTATTGGGTAAGATTGTCTAGTTGTAGTCTGATCAATCGCTACGCCTAACACATTCTTTAACCAAAGAACTCGTAATTTTAATCGTTGGGATACTTCTGTCATTTAATTCTAATGCACATAGTACAATTACTTCTTTAAACTTATAAGAGAGAACGTATAAAAACGGCTCAATCCTCAAAAGCAAAAGACTTTAATCAAAAATTTTTGCTTTTACAAAAATATTATGTACAGTTTCTGTTGGTTGTGCACCATCCTTTAATCGTGCTTTGATTCGTTCAAATTTTAAATGAGTCTCATCTGTCATCGGGTTATAAAAACCCAGTTCTTCAATCGAAGCACCATCACGTTTAGTTCGACTATCCATTGCAACTATTCTGTAACAAGGTTGTCCTTTACGACCGTATTTCTTAAGTCTAAGTTTTATCATGTTTTATAGGATTAAACTGTTAATTTGTTTCTACCTTTTTTTCTTCGTGCGTTTAGAATACGACGGCCTGTTTTTGTTTGCATACGGCTACGAAAACCAGATGTCCTAACTTTCTTTAAATATGTACCTCGAAGTGTTCTTTTTGTCATAATATATATTTAAAATACTACCAACTAGATTTTTTTAAACCAGGAATGATACCATCATTTCCCATTTCTCTTAGTACGTGTCTTGATAACCCAAAATCTCTATAGAAACCACGGCTTCTACCTGTTACCCAACAACGGTTTCTGTGACGTGAAGGAGCAGCATTTCTAGGTACTCGTTCGAATTTCTTGTAAAGAGCTAACCGTTCTTGGAACGAGTTAACAGATTTTAATTCATCTTTGATTGCTTCCCTTTTAACGGAATATTTAGCAATTAGACGCTCGCGTTTTTTTTCACGCTGGATCATACCCTGTTTGGCCATTGTTTATTACGAAATTTTAAATTAATAACATTGCATACTATTCCAGTACGCAGACTTTATGACTCTATTAAATAGTAGGAAATATAAGTGAGTATGTCAAATTTCTTACACAAAATTAGATGTTAATATTATAAGCAAAAAAAAAGACAGAGGGCTAAAAGCCCTCTGTCTTTACTAGTTTCTAGAAGTACTAATTACGCTGCAACTGCAGGAGCAACTAGAGCTACTGGTAGAGACTCACCAGCTGCTAGATCTAGAGGGAAGTTGTGAGCGTTACGCTCGTGCATAACTTCCATACCTAGGTTTGAACGGT
>Ga0315315_10007351_pt1 | contig 10196 bp, 21 predicted proteins | sample M140m3416metaG_FD_203699 | JGI IMG/M metagenome (GOLD analysis project Ga0315315, IMG submission 203699) | Ammonia-oxidizing marine archaeal communities from Monterey Bay, California, United States - M1 40m 3416 | ecosystem: Environmental > Aquatic > Marine > Intertidal zone | place: USA... | reverse complement strand
AAATTCCATTACCAACACCTCTATCAGTAATTTTTTCACCCAACCACATTACAAACATAGTACCTGTTACTAAAATAATAATGGACGACATCCAGAATGCTCCTGGTGCTAATAAAAATGCTGACTCAGGCAATGTTGCTTTCAAATTAGCAATATAACCAGGAGCTTGGCCACCAGTAATTAAAATCGTTAAATATCTTGTAATATTATTAATCTTTCTTCTACCACTCTCTCCTTCTTTTTGTAACTTCTGGAAATAAGGAATAGCCATTCCTAATAACTGCACAACAATAGAAGCAGAAATATAAGGCATAATACCCAGAGCAAAAATAGACGCTTGTGAGAATGCACCACCAGTAAACATGTTTAATAGTCCTAATAAACCTTCAGAAGTTTGATCTTGTAAAGCAGAAAGTTGTGCAGGATCAACACCAGGAATAACAACAAAGCAGCCTAATCTATAAATAGCTAATATACCTAATGTCATCAAGAGTCGATTTCTCAAATCTTCAATTCCCCAAATATTTTTTATTGTTTCTATTAATTTTTTCATCTTACTTCTCTATAATAGTTGCAGTACCGCCTACTTTTTCAATAGCAGTTTTTGCAGTTGCAGAAAAAGCATTAGCTGTAATATCTAACTTAGCTGTAAGCTCTCCTCTACCTAAAATTTTAACTAAATCATTTTTCTGTACAAGACCATTATCTATCAAATCTTGCTTAACAATAGTTCCTTTCACTTTTTTAGTGTCAATTAAAGATTGAATAGTATCCAAGTTTACACTATTATATTCAACTCTGTTAGGATTTGTAAATCCAAACTTAGGAACTCTTCTTTGTAATGGTTGTTGTCCACCCTCAAATCCAATTTTCTTTGAATATCCAGAACGAGACTTTTGACCATTATGTCCTCTTGTAGAAGTACCGCCTTTCTTAGATCCTTCTCCTCTACCTACTCTCTTACTACTTTTTATCGAACCTTTTGCAGGTTTTAAATTATGTAATTCCATATCTGTTATTATTCTACTACAGTTACTAAATGTGAAACTTTCTTAACCATTCCTAAAATTTGTGGAGTAGCATTATGTTTAACAATTGCATTCATCTTTCTTAACCCTAAAGCATCTAAAGTTAACTTTTGATCTTTCGGTCTTCCAATTCTACTTCTAACCTGCTTAATTTTAATCTTATCCATTCTGATTATATATTATCCATTAAATACTTTATCCATTGTGATGCCTCTTTGCATAGCAACAGTTCTTGGGTCTCTTAATTCTAATAAAGCTTTTAAAGTTGCTTTTACTAAATTATGAGGGTTTGAAGAACCTTTTGATTTTGCTAAAACATCTTTTACTCCAGCTGCTTCAAGTACAGCACGCATTGCGCCCCCAGCTTTAACTCCTGTACCATGAGAAGCTGGTTTAATTAAAACTTGTGATCCACTAAATTTAGAAGCTTGCTCGTGTGGAATAGTTCCTTTTAAAATTGGAATTTTAACTAAATTCTTTTTAGCAGATTCAATTGCTTTTTGAATAGCTGTAGCAACATCTTTTGATTTACCTAAACCAATTCCTACAATACTTTGCTCATCACCAACTACAACAATAGCTGAAAATCCGAAAGCTCTACCTCCTTTAGTTACTTTAACTACTCTCTGAACTCCAACTAACCTGTCTTTCAATTCGATATCACCAGAAATCTTTACTCTTTTATTTTGTGCTAATTTTAACATATCTATTTCTTAAAATTTTAATCCTGCCTCACGTGCTGAATCAGCTAATGCTTTTACTCTACCATGGTATAAAAAACCACCTCTATCAAATACTACAGTTTCAATCCCTGCTTTTTTAGCAGTTGCAGCAATTAATTTTCCAGTTGTAGCAGCTTGTTCTATTTTAGTTCCTTTTGCATTAGCAGAAGAAGCAGAAGCAAGAGTATTTCCAGCTACATCATCAATTAATTGTGCATATATCTCTTTATTAGATCTAAACACAGCTAATCTTGGTCTATCTGCAGTACCAGAAACTTTCTTTCTGATAGCATACCTTACTTTTTGTCTAGAATCTTTTTTTGACTTTATCATCTTTTTATCTTATTTTAACTTGCAGCTGTTTTACCAGCTTTCTTTCTAACATATTCACCTACATATCTAATACCTTTTCCTTTATACGGCTCAGGCTTCCTTTCAGCTCTAACTCTTGCAGCATAAGCTCCAACTAATTGCTTATCAATACCTGAGACAGTAACAACAGGTGCTTTTCCTTTCTCAGTTTCAGCAGTAACTTTTAATTCTGAAGGGATTTCAAATACTATATTATGAGAATAACCAGTTGAAATATCTAAAGCATTGCCAGCAATAGCAGCTCTATATCCAACACCTCTCAGTTCTAATTTCTTTGAGAATCCATTAGTTACACCTTCTACCATATTAGCAATTAATGACCTGTATAAACCATGTAAAGACCTATGATCTTTACTATCAGATGCTCTTAATAATGTAACTTTATCTTCATCAATTTTAACCGACACAGCAGCAGTATCAATTTCTTGAGATAATTCTCCTAATTTTCCTTTTACCCAAACAACATTTCCTTCTAAAGCTAAAGTAACTCCTTCAGTAATTGTTATTGGGCTATTTCCTATTCTTGACATTTTATTAACTCTTTATCTTTTTTAGTAAATGTGACAAATTACTTCACCACCAACATTTAAGTTTCTTGCTTCTTTATCAGTAATGACACCTTTAGAAGTAGATAAAATTGCTATTCCTAAACCATTAATTACTCTAGGTAAAGTTTTAGAATCAGCATATTTTCTTAAACCAGGCTTACTTATTCTGATTAATTTCTTCATTGCAGGCATATTAGTATTTTTGCTATACTTTAATGCAACCTTAATATTACCTTGATTATTAGCTGTATCTTCAAATTTATAGTTTAAAATATAACCTTTATCAAATAAGATTTCAGTAATTGACTTCTTCATATTTGAAGCTGGAATTTCAACAACTTTTTTTCCTGCCATCTGTGCATTTCTAACTCTCGTTAAATAATCTGCTATTGGATCTGTAAACATCTTTCTTTTTCTTTAATTTATTACCAACTTGCTTTCTTAACCCCAGGGATTAATCCAAAGTTAGCCATTTCTCTAAACTTAACTCTTGAAATACCAAACTGCCTCATATATCCTTTTGGTCTTCCTGTGAGTTTACATCTGTTGTGCATTCTAATTGGTGATGCATCTTTTGGTAATTTTTGTAATCCTTCATAATCACCAGCAGCTTTTAATGCAGCTCTTTTATCAGCATACTTTGCAACACATCTTTCTCTTTTTACCTCACGGGCTTTCATTGATTCTTTTGCCATATCTTATTTTTGAAATGGTAAACCTAACTCCTTAAGTAATAGTAAAGCTCCTTCGTCAGAGTCAGTATTAGTTACAAAAGTAATATCCATACCTGTTATTTTATTAATTTTATCAATACTAATTTCAGGGAACGCAATTTGCTCTTTTATCCCCATAGTATAGTTCCCTCTACCATCAAATCCATTTGTAGAAATTCCTGCAAAATCACGAACCCTTGGTAAAGTTGAAGTGACAAATCTATCTAAGAATTCATACATTTTATCTCCTCTTAAAGTAACCATAACACCTACTGGCATACCTTTTCTTAACTTAAAGTTAGATATATCTTTGCTTGATTTAGTTAACACAGCTTTTTGACCTGTAATCATAGTCATTTCGTTCTGTGCAGCTTCAATTTGTTTCTTATCAGATGATGCACTTCCAATACCTTGGTTAAGACAAATCTTAACTAGTTTTGGTACTTGCATAACTGATTTATAGTTCCCTTTAAGGCTGTTAACAACCTCATTTTGGTACTTTTGTTTTAATCTTGGTGTGTATTCCATTATTTAATTACTTCTCCTGAGTTCTTAGAATATCTAATTATTTTTCCTGTTTTTTCATCCACCTTTCTACCTACTTTTGTTGGCTCTCCTGATTTAGGATCAACCAAAACTAAGTTAGAAATATGAATTGAAGCTTCCTGCTTTACAATCCCACCTTGTGGGCTAGCAGCATTAGGTTTCGTATGCTTAGAAATCATATTAGCACCTTCAACCATAGCTCTATTTTTGCTAGGGTATACTTTAATAACTTTACCTTTTACTCCTTTCGAGTTACCAGTAGTTACTATAACTGTATCGTTCTTTTTTATCTTAATCTTTGCCATCATCTAATTATTTATAATACTTCTGGTGCTAATGAAACAACTTTCATAAAATCATTGTCACGTAATTCTCTAGCAACTGGTCCGAATACACGAGTACCTTTCATTTGCCCGTTTTCATCAATAATAACGCAAGCATTATCTCCAAAACGAATATAAGATCCGTCAGGTCTTCTTACTTCTTTTCTAGTTCTTACAATAACAGCTTTTACAACCTGTCCTTTTTTAATATTTCCTGAAGGCATAGCATGTTTTACTGTACCTACAATTTTATCTCCAACTGAAGCATAACGTCTTTTTGTTCCACCTAAGACTCTAATACAAAGTATTTCTTTTGCTCCACTATTATCAGAGACTTTTACTCTTGATTCTTGTTGTATCATCTTATTTCGCTCTTTCGATTATTTCTACTAATCTCCAATTCTTATTCTTACTTAATGGTCTTGTCTCCATAATTTTAACAGTATCCCCTTCATTACATGTGTTTTCTTCATCATGTGCAATAAAATTTGAAGTCTTCTTTAAAAACTTACCATATAATTCGTGCTTTACTTTTCTTTCAATTGCAACAACAATAGACTTTTCCATTTTATTACTAGTAACAACACCTACTCTTTCTTTTCTATCTTTTCTTTCCATCTTTATTATTTTGATGTATTTCTTCTCTTTGAAAGCTCAGTCATTACTCTTGCAATAGCTTTACGAGTAAATTTAATTTGCAAAGGATTCTCCATAGGAGAAACTGCATGACTCATTTTCATTTTAATTAACTTCTCTCTCTCTGTAGCTAAAAGATCATGAAGTTCATTTTCCGGCATATCTGTTAATACTTGTGCTTTCATTTTCTTAATTCTTTTGTAAATCTCTTCTTATTACAAACTTAGTTTTAATTGGTAGTTTTTGAGCTGCTAATCTTAATGCTTCTTTAGCTGTTTCTAAATCAACTCCATCACACTCAAAAAGGATTCTTCCTGGAGATACAGTTGCCGCCCAGTATTCTGGAGCTCCCTTACCTTTACCCATTCTTACCTCTGCAGGTTTTTTAGTAATTGGTTTGTCAGGGAAAATTCTAATCCAAACTTGACCTTGTCTTTTCATATAACGAGTAACAGCAACTCTAGCTGCCTCAATCTGACGAGCGGTAATCCATACTTCCTCAAGAGCTTTAATTCCGTAAGATCCAAAAGACAACTGGTGTCCTCTTTGAGCATTTCCTTTCATCTTGCCCTTTTGCATCTTTCTGAATTTTGTTTTCTTTGGTTGTAACATTTCTTAATTCTTTTCTAAACTTCTAATTACTTTCTTCTTCTATTATTTCCTGCTTGATTTCCTCCTCCTTTCTTCTTTGGAGCTTTAAAATGCAACATTAAGTCACGCTTTCCATATACTTCACCTCTACAAATCCATACTTTCACACCAATTAATCCATATTGTGTTAAAGCCTCAGCCAAACAATAATCAATATCAGCTCTAAAAGTATGTAATGGAGTTCTTCCATCTTTCATCATTTCAGATCTTGCCATCTCTGCTCCATTTAATCTTCCTGATATTTGAACTTTAATCCCTTCAGCTCCCATTCTCATTGTAGATGCAATAGCCATTTTTGTAGCTCTCTTATATGAAACTCTTCCTTCAATTTGTCTTGCAATACTATCAGCAACTAAAGTAGCCTCAAGTTCAGGTCTTTTTACTTCAAAAATATTAATCTGAATATCTTTATTTGTAATCTTCTTAATTTCTTGTTTAAGTGTCTCAACTTCTTGACCACCTTTACCAATAATAATACCTGGACGAGCTGTATGAATTGTAACTGTAACTAATTTTAAAGTTCTTTCTATAGCAATTTTTGCAACACTCGCTCTTGAAAGTCTTACTTTTAAATACTTTCTGATTTTAGCATCACCTGCTAATTTATCACCAAAGTCGTTACCACCATACCAGTTAGAATCCCATCCTCTGATAATACCTAATCTATTCCCAATTGGGTTTGTCTTTTGTCCCATATTAATTAATTGCTTCTATTTGTCTACTATCAACCACTAAAGTAACATGGTTAGATCTTTTTCTTATTCTATGCGCTCTACCTTGAGGTGCTGGCTGAACTCTTTTTAACATTCTACCACCATCAACTCTAACTTCAGAAACATAAAGGTTAGCCTCATCCATTCTTTTACCTTCATTTTTAGCTTCCCAATTTGCTAATGCTGATAATAAAAGTTTCTCCATTCTTCCTGATGCCTCTTTTGGATTTAATTTAAGTTCAGCTAATGCTTTATCAGCATCCATTCCTCTTATTAAGTCAGCAATTAACCTCATCTTTCTGGGTGAAGTAGGACAATTATTCAATTTTGCAAAAGCGATTTTCTTTTTCGCTTCCTTCCTTAAATCTGCTGCTTTTCTTTTTCTAGCTCCCATTTACTTATTTTTTTCTATTAGCTCCATGACCTCTATAAGTCCTTGTTGGAGAAAATTCACCTAATTTATGCCCTACCATGTTTTCAGTAACAAATACAGGAATAAAGTTTCTTCCATTGTGCACTGCAAAAGTCTTTCCAACAAAATCAGGAGATATCATTGATGCTCTTGACCAAGTTTTGATTACTGAATTTTTTCCTGACTCATTCATTGCATCAATTTTCTTTTGCAATTTGTAATGAATAAATGGTCCTTTTTTTAATGATCTAGCCATAAATTATTTCTTTTTTCTTCTTTCAATTATATACTTATCAGAAGCTTTCTTCTTATTTCTTGTTTTATATCCTTTAGCTGGCACACCATTTTTGTTTCTAGGCAACCCTCCAGAATGTTTCCCTTCACCTCCACCCATTGGATGATCAACAGGGTTTTTAATTGTTGCTCTTACATTTGGTCTTCTACCTTTCCATCTACTTCTACCAGCTTTACCAGAAACTTGTAATTGATGTTGTGGGTTAGAAACTGAACCAATAGTTGCTAAGCAAGTCATTAATATTTTTCTAATTTCTCCAGATGCTAACTTAATAACAGCATACTTTCCATCTTTTGCCATTAATTGAGCGTATGAACCAGCACTTCTAACCATAATACCACCTTGTCCTGGTTTTAACTCAATATTATGAATAACCGTACCTAAAGGTAATTCACTTAAAGGTAAAGTATTACCAACATTAATAGGGGCTTCTTTAGAAGATATTACTTCAGTTCCAACTTTTAATCCATCAGGAGCTAACATGTACCTTTTCTCACCATCAACATAGTGTAATAAAGCAATATTTGCTGTTCTGTTCGGATCATACTCAATTGTAGCAACTTTAGCAGGAATACCGAATTTATTTCTTTTAAAATCAATTATTCTGTATCTCTTTTTATGACCACCTCCAATGTTCTCGATAGTCATTTTACCAGTATCATTTCTACCTCCTGATCTATTCTTCTTTACTAATAAACTTTTCTCTGGCTTAGATGCAGTAATTTGTTCAAAAGTAATTGCTACTTTATGTCTTTGCCCTGGAGTCGTTGGTTTAAATTTTCTTAATGCCATTGTGCTCTAATTAAATGTTACTATAAAAGTCTATAGAATCTCCTTCAGCTAAAGTTACAATCGCTTTTTTGTAAGTTGCTGTTTTACCAACAACCATACCAGACTTTGTTCCTCTAACTCTTTTCTTACCTATACACACCATAGTTCTAACTGAATCAACTGCTACATCATACATATCTTCAACAGCTTTTTTGATTTCAATCTTGTTTGCTTTTCTATCAACAACAAAAGCAAAACGATTATACTTCTCACTTTGATCTGTCATTTTTTCGGTTATAACCGGTTTTTTTATAATACTCATCACTTAAATATTAAAAATTCTTCTCTATTTCATTGATTGACGATTCCATCACCATCAATTTACTAGCATTCATAACAGTGTAAGTGTTTAATTCTGAAGCTAATACCACTTTTGCCTTCTTTAAATTACGGGATGACAAAAATATATTTTTATTTGACTCAGCAAGTACTAATACTGTTTTATTATCTAGTAAATCAAAATTAGCTAATAAGTTGGTGTAAGATTTAGTTTTTGGAGTGTCAAAAGTAAAATCTTCCAAAACTATGATATTCTTATCTTTAGCCATATAAGAAAGCGCAGACTTACGAGCTAATCTTTTTACTTTTTTATTTACTTTAAAGTCATAATTTCTTGGTCTTGGTCCAAAAACTCTACCTCCACCTCTAAACAATGGATTTTTGATATCACCAACTCTGGCAGCACCACTTCCTTTTTGTTTTCTTAACTTTCTTCTACTACCTTTAACATCAGATCTTTCTTTAGCTTTATGCGTTCCAGACCTTTTAGCTGCTAAAAATTGTTTTACATCTAAGTAGATTGCATGATCATTTGGCTCAACACCAAATATATCATTACTTAAATCAACTTTCTTAGTAGTCTTTTTACCTGTAATATTATGTACTGCTAATTTCATTATTTTTCTATTGTTATGTATGAGTTTTTTGCTCCAGGAACAGCTCCTTTCACTACTATCATATTTTTATCTGATAAAATTCTTAAAACTTGCAAGTTTTCAACTTTTACTCTTGCATTACCCATTTGGCCAGCCATTCTCATTCCTTTGAATACTCTTGCAGGGTAAGAAGCTGCACCAATAGAACCTGGAGCTCTTAATCTGTTATGTTGTCCATGAGTTGCATCACCAACTCCTCTAAAATTATGACGCTTCACAACACCTTGAAATCCTTTTCCTTTTGAAGTTCCAACTACAGTAACATAATCACCTACTTCAAAAATTTCAACATTCATAGTATCGCCTAAAGCACACTCAGAAAAGTCTGCTGGAAATTCTACTAGTTTTTTTAATGGTGTTGAATCAGCTTTTTTAAAGTGTCCTAAAGCAGCTTTAGAAACTCTACTTTGGTTTTGCTCAGCAAAACCTAATTGAACAGCACTATAACCATCAACTTCTTCAGTTTTTATTTGCGTAACCTTACAAGGACCTACCTCTAAGATTGTACATGGAATATTTTGTCCTTCTTCTGAGAAGACAGAAGTCATTCCTATTTTTTTACCTATTAAACCTGGCATCTTTTTCTTTTTTAAATTACTTTAATTTCAACATGAACCCCACTTGGCAACTCTAACTTCATTAAAGCATCAATAGTTTTTGATGAAGAGCTGTAAATATCCATTAATCTCTTATGATTAGATAATTGAAACTGCTCTCTTGCTTGCTTATTTACGTGAGGTGATCTCAATACAGTAAAGATCCTTTTGTGAGTTGGTAATGGAATTGGTCCACTAACAATGGCTCCTGAATTTTTAACCGTTTTTACGATTTTCTCAGCGGATTGATCCACTAAAATGTGGTCAAACGATTTTAATTTTATTCTTACTTTCTGTGCCATATTATTCTCCTTTTACTTTTTTAATTACTTCGTCTGATATATTTTTTGGAGCTTCAACAAAGTCAAAAAACTCCATAGTTGATGTTGCTCTACCTGAAGTAATTGTTCTTAAGTCTGTAATGTATCCAAACATTTCTGATAATGGAACTTTAGCACTTACAACTTTAGCACCTCCTTTATCATCCATTCCTTCAACCTGACCTCTTCTTCTATTTAAATCTCCAATTACATCTCCCATATTAATTTCAGGTGTAATTACTGATAACTTCATAATTGGCTCAAGAATTTTAGGTGTAGCTAATTTACATGCAGATTTAAATGCTATTTGTGCAGCTAATTCAAATGACAATGCATCAGAATCCACATCATGATAAGAACCATCATACAATCTAACTTTTAACGTATTAAGTGGGAAACCAGCTAAAACACCATTAGACATAGCCATCTTAAATCCTTTTTCAACTGAAGGTATAAATTCCTTAGGGATATTACCACCTTTAATTTCATTGATAAATTGAAGACCATCACCTTCAAAATCAGTATCAACAGGGGATAATTCAAACTTAATATCTG
>Ga0315315_10007346_pt1 | contig 10198 bp, 9 predicted proteins | sample M140m3416metaG_FD_203699 | JGI IMG/M metagenome (GOLD analysis project Ga0315315, IMG submission 203699) | Ammonia-oxidizing marine archaeal communities from Monterey Bay, California, United States - M1 40m 3416 | ecosystem: Environmental > Aquatic > Marine > Intertidal zone | place: USA... | reverse complement strand
CATAAGCAGAAACTTTGGCTTCACCGTGCAACGATGAAGCGTTATCAAGCTCGCCTTGAGGAGCAAGGTTTTAAGACGGTCTATATTGAGTATTGCTCGGACCCTCAAGCACTGCAGGTTCAACTCGCAAGTCTTCAGAAGGGGAAAAAGAAATCTCAGGATTCAATGATGGTAGTGGAGCCTGACGATTACCTGCTAAACCGACGGCTTCTGCGGTACGCAGACAATACGGGTGTTGAGTTAAAATTTCTTCCAAATCCGGGGTTCCTGAACGGGGTTGGTGAAAATGCTGAGTACCGCTCTGGTAAAAAACGCTGGTTTATGGCTGACTTTTATAAGTGGCAGCGACGGCGATTGAATGTGCTGATGGAGAAGAGCGAACCCATCGGTGGGAAGTGGAGTTTCGACGAAGACAATCGGAAAAAGGTTCCTAAAAAGTTGTTGCCTGAAATTCCTCAACTACTAAAACTTAAGTCGGATGATATTGATGAAGAAGCAAGGCGTTATGTCGAAAATCGCTTTGCTGACAACTTTGGCGAGATTGAAACATTTTTTTATCCGACCTCGCACAAAGACGCCAAGGCATGGCTGAAGCATTTTCTAAAGCACCGTTTTGAAAAATTCGGAGCGTACGAGGACGCGATCGTCGAGGGCGAGTCTTGGCTTTGGCACAGTATGCTTACGCCATCGCTGAATATAGGCCTTTTAACTCCCGACCAGGTTGTCAAAGCAGCAGTCAAGCAATTTGAAAAGTACGATGTTCCACTCAATTCTGTGGAAGGTTTTGTGCGTCAAATTATCGGTTGGCGAGAGTTTATGCGAGCGACTTACCACGACCTCGGTGTAAAAATGAGGACGACCAATCATTGGGGACACCATCGAAAGATTCCGCAGTCCTTTTACGACGGAACCACCGGGATTATTCCAATCGATGACACCATTCAGCGGGTGTTGAAGACAGGTTACTGTCACCACATCGAGCGATTGATGGTGCTAGGCGGGTTCATGTTTTTATGTGAATTTGATCCCGATGAGATCTATCGGTGGTTCATGGAGTTATTCGTAGATAGTTACGACTGGGTGATGGTTCCCAATGCGTACGCAATGAGCCAAAACGCGGATGGCGGTTTGATAACGACTAAACCTTACTTCTCCGGTTCATCCTACATCCGAAAGATGAGTCATCACAAAAAAGGCGAGTGGTGTGATGTATGGGATGGGTTGTACTGGAGGTGGATCTGGAATCACACCGACGAACTAGGGAAAAATCCACGCTGGGCTATGATGTGCAGCATGGCCAAAAAGATGGACGAAGAAAAAAGGCAAACGCATCTCGATAATGCTGAAGCTTTCTTGAAACAGCTTGATTCTTGATCAACCCATGAGCCAAAACTGTGGATTCTAGGCGGTCTCACGGGGATTTCCGAGGAATTTATCCGCCTGGTTATTCGCGAATGCTGTCCTGCCAGGGCCGTCGTTTGTGTGGCCTGAGTCGCGACAGTAATCAGAAAATGTCTGCACCTCCATTCGAATGCGGACAACTGGAATTCCTCTCGTTTCGGCTTCAGTTTCATGGCAGGTTGCAGCAGTGACCCATTCTTCAAAAGTTGGAAAGAAATCCGTTGCGTCCATGGCAGTGGATTGGAATTCTCTGTAAATTTTCGACGAGGAATACCAGGGTATGGCAGCAACTTCGATAGTCATTAGATTTATCCTTGCCGGATTGCTATGGGGAGATCTGCGGGATCTACGCAACGGTGATTTGGTTTGTTAGTACACACCTAGAATCCAGCCCTCTTTGGCCGCAGACTTTTTTGTCGATGAATCGATTGGAGGATTGAAAAACGTCGGTAATTGTTTTGCTTGATCCATCTCATTGAGCCACCGGCAAACAGAATAGGCATCTTGCTGATCAACGGTACGTGCTTGCCTTGGAAAACGGTTCCGAAAGATCGAAGGATAAATCTCAGTCAAAACGGAGGTGCCCGGCGGTATTTTCCAACCGTCGAAGGGCCAGCAGTGTACTTTGGGGACTGCGTTTCGAAGTCGATAGATAAAGGGTAGACCGGCATGTGTGGATTTTGCGACCGAGCCCTGGACATCGAATTGAAAAACACTCTTTGCAGAAGAAGTCCAGTTTTCACTGATCCGCATCTCATCATTGGTTCCAATGCGAGACGACGTTTCTCTGAATTGCTCGACCGTTGCTTCGGGGTGATCCGCTGGCCAGTGAGTGGCGAAATCTTTTAAGAAATCATTCCACGAATTCAGTCGGTATCGATTAAAGTACGAAATTGGAAATGACAAACCGTGGTCAATCCCAATGATGGTCGGGTTGGACTGTTCGAATTGACTCACGATCCAGTCGAAAAGCTCAAGGCGATTCCAATTCCTTTTTCGCTGGTCTGTGGATGCAGGTGAAGCAACGTGAGTCGGCGCATCACCTGCTCGACTCTGGTAGGCTTGGATCGTGGCCGAGCGAGTTCTCGGAGTGGCGGCTCCGCTATAGTCAATGCCGATATGGTTTTCAAACTGCATTAATTGTGTGTCGTTGTTTGGGTTGGGATTCAGCCGCACTTAAATTGAAACGGCCGTGATTCAAAAAGTTATCGACCAATTGAATGGTGTTTGAATACCAGGTCAAAATCCCGTGGTGCCCGCGAACTTCCGCGTAGTCTCGATAGCCTTCCAGCAAAACATTGCCCCTCTCGATAACGCGGTCTTTTTCAGCTTCCACGATCCCGAAGTCAAATTGATTGTTTTCAAATGGATTTGGTAAATTGCGAACAAAGCTGTCGGGCGCATCGGACAGTTGTTTGAGACTTGGAGTGAGCCAACCAAAGAACGGGTACAGCTTCCTCGCCGCATGGGAACCTTGGTGTGGAGGCGCGAGCATCACGACACGCTCGAGGTTGTCTAGCTGGAATTGAGAAAGCATGGTGCGAGTAATGATTCCACCCATGCTGTGTGTGACGAGGTGGAGTTTCTGGTTGGGATGATCAGACTCTAATTTCTGGAGGAAAATGCCAAGCCGATTAGCATGAGTTTCGATACGATTGCCGAGACTTCGGTAACCCCATCGCCGTGTCTGGAATCCAGATTTTTTAAGCTTTCTGGCAATGGGTAGCATGTCTATACGCGTGCCACCGAGACCGTGGATCAAGACCACGAGTTCCTGCGTTTTCTGGGACGGTTCCAAACTTAACTCCTTACTAGGTAACAAGTTGGCGGTTACAAAAGACTGACGAGCGAAAATAAATAAGTGGTTATGTGACGAGTGATGTCGATATTACTGTCGCTAACATCCAAATGACAAAAGCTCCGCGGGCGGACCATGCAATCGTTCTGAACCAGTTCGACAACACGAGTCTTTGGTGGATTGAAGTTGTAAAACCTTCAGCCAGTTTTTCGTGGCACGGCACCTGAATCACAGCAGTTGAAACCCAAATACTAGCCACCATTACAATCCCAATGACCACCATGCTTAGCGAAATGCCTGGTGGGATATACCAAACGAGAAGTGCTGCACTCAATGCTTCAGTAAGCATTGGCGGTCCGACTGCGATTGAGGTAAGGAACTGATGTTTTCTTGCGTACTGGGGGAACTGTTCCAATCCAACCTCAGCGAACAATGGGTAGTGCACAATCTGCACCATCCAAATAAGCCCTGTCATGTAAAGTGTCGCCACTGCATTAATTAATAAAATTAAAACTGAAAATTCCATTGTGTAAGTCGCCGCGATGTTTTTCTGTCGATGTTTTTCTGTTAAACGGATTCAGTCATTGAGTGTTTGGCATTTTTCGCAAGCGTACATTTTTCGGTTTCCCAATTCCCAGGTTCGAATTCGATGATTGCATTGCGGGCAGTGTGAGCGTTTGTAAATGTGGAGTCGCTCTCTAGAGTTGAGGCGGCTAAGTGGTTTTCCACCCTTTTCACGCTCAACTGTGATAATGCGATTGTACTTTACACCTGTTTTTAAAAGTGATGTTGTGAGTTTCCAGAGTTCGTCAAATGTTTCGCGGTCAATTGTGTTTGTCGGAGTTTCTGGGTGGAGCCCAAGAAGAAACAGGATCTCTGCTCGGTAGACATTTCCCACCCCCGCGATCACAGATTGATTGAGCAAAAGAGTGCCAATGCTGGAACGAGAACGTGTGAATCTAGCCCAAACGAGTTCGGGAGAAGCGTCGCTTCTGAGCGGGTCTTGTCCTAAGCGGTTTAGTAGAGTCTCCAGTCGATCGGGAGGTAATAGCTCACAGCAATTCGGGCCGTTCAGATCGAATGTCCGTTCATTTCCAATCATGCGAACTCGAACGGCACCACGAGGTTCAGGTGCCGGATTTCGATGCACCCGAAACTTGCCGTATAAACCGAGATGGATGTGCATGGTCTGTCCGTCTTCCCAGTGGTAGAACAGATGTTTTCCATGCGCCGAGGTGGAAACTAATTTAAGTCCCGAAATCTGCTCGGCCTCTTCAGAAAATCTTCCCTGCGGAGAGAGTGCCCCCATCTTTTGCCCGGCGAACCACTTTTGGTGGTCTTTCGCAAGTCGGTGAATTGTATGTCCTTCCGGCATGTTCAAGTTTCTCGAGGTAAACACATTGAAATTGTTTTTGGCGGTAGGGCGAACCGTAAATAGCTCGTGAATGCAACTTACAGGATTGTAGAGAGGTTCTCATTTAGAACCTTGTTTTCCCTTGATTTTGAAGTTAAGGTCCCCAGAATTCGACCTGCGGCAGACATTCCACTCAGGAATGCCCCTTCGACTCGTGAGCCGTTTGCCCAGTCTCCGCAGGCGGCAATGCCCGTTTCGGCATCGAAGTAGCTTTCAATTTTAGCTGGGTTAACGGGGATAGCGTATTTCCATCTGTGAGCGATTGCGGTTATGGGGTTTTGTGGAGCAACCGAGGTCGCTCGCCACAGCTCATCGAGCAAGGTCGCTGAAACTTGCTCAGGATTTTCATCCCAATGATCGGTGCTCCATTGAGCGTTGGCATGAATTACTAATTGTTCATGCGATGACTGTCGCCCAGGTTTTGTTTGGTTTCGGGCTACCCAGGAAATTGACGAGTCGTTTACGAACGCTGCCGCCCATGCAGTGCCAAGTGGTTGGGGGAATTCTGCCATTACGGCCCAACACGGGTTCATCGTTATTTTTGAAATAGGCTCTCCGATGATTGGAAAATCAGAGAGTAATTCTGCAGTCTGTGCGGCGGGAGCAGAAATTACCAAGCTGTCAAAATCGCCGAGGACTTTTTGCGAAGAATCTTTGAGTGTGATCTGGTTGTTCGTAAAAGCTATGGATTTAACCTCTGTTTTAAGTTGGATGTCGAGGCCATCCGCGAGGTGTTTTCCTATCGCGTTCATGCCGGGAGTGCCGACAAACCTTTGCTCGGACGTGGAGTAAGATTTAATTTCCCCGTTTTCAATCACTGCAATTTGGTCGCCATTGCCTTGGTTTTGATCTGGCCAACTCGCAACGACTCCCTGTGCTTGCCACGAGCGGACGTGTCTTAGAAAGCGTTCATCCCTTGCAGTAAAATACTGTGCACCATGGTCGAATCTTTGCTGGGACGGGGTGCGGCGAGTTGCCATTCGACCGCCTACTCCTCGACTCTTTTCAAAAACGACAACCTCCAGTCCGTGGTCTGCGATCGTTCTTGCTGCGAAGAGTCCTGAGATACCGGCACCAATAACTGCGATACGGGGGTGGTGTTTTATTCTTGGGCGAACAAATTGATCTCGGTAATCTGACACCGAGAGGCGGTCTGCGTGAGTTTCGGTGCATCGCTCCCTGACCGTTCCCATAATTGGGCGAGCAGGTTTGAACGGGCGGTCGAATTGTCCAAAGCACCATAAAATACCACCGACAGATGACGGATCGCGGCCGTCGAGTGCGTAGCGGTGATTCAGGTCAAAAACTAACTCCATCGCGTCTTGAGGCGTTCTAGTCCAGTTGAGAAACGCTTTCCCCCAGGTCATTCGGAGGTTGTTGTGGAGTTCACCATGCCTCAAAAGAGTCAGTTGAGCGGCATTCCAAAAATCGTCGTTAGTTTGGGCTCTCGCTAGAGATTCCCACGAGTACACCGTTGGACGGTCATCGTTTCCATGGGCCTCAAGCGTTTTTCTTGCCCAGCTAGGAATGGCATTCCAGCGATCATGTTGCTTTTTATGGAAGCAAAAAACAAAAGCAAGCTCTCGCCAGAACAACAGCTCATCCAGATATTTATCAGCGCCTGCATTTCCAAATTCAGCGGCTTCCCTCGCCAAACGCATTGGAGATACCATTCCGTAGTGGAGATAAGCCGACATTCGACTGACCCCGTTTTGCAGTGGGTCGTTTCGGCGATCGGCGTACCGACTGAGTTGTTTCTCTTTGAAGGAATCCCAGCGTTGATAGCCAGCGGTTGTGCCGCCTTGAGTATCGACGACAGGTGAAATGGAGTGGTCAATTTCGCAGCTTGAGATCAGATCGTTAATGTCGGTCGAGTTAAAATCAATTGGCTGGAAAGGTAGTTCGTCAATGGGGAATGGGCGAGGTGACAGTAGTGTTGCTGGCCACGGAATTGAGACCCTTTTTTCATATTCGTCCTTAGTTGCGTTGCGATACTCGAATGCACGGGTATACGCCCCGTTTGAAAGTTGCATGGGAAGAACGCAGGCTGCATCAACGCATAGGAACGGGGTTTCAACTGAATTGCGGAGTGAATCTAGCTCTTTTCGAGCGAAGGTCGTCGGCATCTCTTCGGTAATGACGAGTTCAGCCTGACGAGCAAGTTCGACTAAGGGAGATGACTCGTTTTTGTTGGGAGTCAGGTGGAAAGCATAGCTAATCCCTCTGTCGGCAAGCTGGGTCTGAACGTCGGCGGCTCCCTCTAAAGCAAACGTGTAATGACGATCGGAAGAATACTCATCCAGACAATTCAGTTCTTGAACCACCAATAATTGGCAGTTGTGAAGGTTTGCAGTGTTTATCGCGACATCGAGTGCTGGGTTTTCTTCGGCGCGAAGAGCATATCGCATCCAATAGAGAATGAACCCTCCAGCGTTTGACGTACTGAAGTCTATCTCGGGATTTACCCAACGGCATCGCTCGGAAAGATGAATTTGAGAGGGTAGCATGGTTTCTCGGCGTTGTTATCAATTGTTGGGGGATCTGGGTTACCCACGGCGTTGCAAATACGGTCAGCCAATCTTGAACCGTCTGAAGATGCCGAAAATCACGCTAATAAGTCGAGGGTTTTTCGGTTCGGAAGAATTTTGTCAGGCACGCCAATTTTTGAACGGGCTGCTGGGATCGGCAAGCTGTCTGATGACGGTGGTGGTGGGTAGTGGTTTTTATTGAATAACGAGGGAAAACAATCATGGGTGGAAATTTTGTAGTTGCGGGCGGCAGCAAAGGCATTGGGCTGGAGATAGTCAACCAGTTGGCACCGTTTGCGGATCGCATCGACGTGTATTCGAGGTCACCGGGGGAACTTGCTGACCATGAAAACGTATTCCGGCATGACATGGATTTTACTGCAAACGACCTCGATTTTTCCAGCATTCCAGCGGTGGTAAACGGAGTCGTCTACTGTCCCGGGACAATTAATTTGAGGTCTTTTCGCGCTCTCAAGCCAGCCGATTTTGTTGCAGATTTTGAGGTTAACCTAGTCGGGGCGGTGAAATTTTTGCAGGGCTGTCTGCCATCCCTTAAGAAAGGGGCGGCCGAAGGAAGTGCAAGCGTGGTCATGTTCAGCACGGTTGCGGTCTCGCAGGGGCTTTCAATGCACGCCTCGGTTGCAGCGGCGAAGGGTGCGGTCGAGGGGTTAACCCGCTCCCTCGCGGCCGAGTGGGCTCCAAAGATACGCGTCAACTGCATTGCACCGGCCCTGACAGATACCCCGCTGGCTGCGAGATTTTTCAGTTCCCCGGAAAACCGCGAAGCAATGGCGTCTAAGTATCCACTTGGAAGAACGGGTTTGCCAACAGATCTCGCATCGACCGCACGGTTTTTACTCTCCAAAGAAGCGAGTTGGATGACCGGTCAGGTACTCGCTGTTGACGGCGGCATGTCGACGTTAAGAAAGTAGTAATAAATTTATTAGGTTTAATGCCAAGCTTGGAGGATTTCCCAGCGATTAATCCAATGGACAGGAATCGGGTCGATCGCAGTCCCGAGATTCGTTCGTCCCCGGCAAATCTCAGCGGCGTTGACCCATTGGCAGTCTGTCGATTCGTTCACTTGCGAACGGGCGGAATTACCATAAAGATGAACGAGATAGAAAGCGACCGCGATCTTGTTTTTCGCAGTCATCCCGGGAAGCACGCCAGCGTACTCCATCGACAGTTGAGACATGTTAGAAACAACGAAGTCCTTGCTTCGCTCTAACTCTAGCTGCCAGCTTACTTCGCGGGAAATCGCTTCCCGGAAACTCTCTTTTTCAAGACGCTCACCGGTTACGAAATTTAACTGGTTTCGGCCTGCGTTTAATTTCAATAAAAATTGAGATTTCTCATCGTCAAATTTTTGAATTAACGCAACAGAGCGGAATACTTTTTCCATGGAAATACAGCCTGTGTTTGTCAGCGGGACGGTGTACCCGAATAACCGTTACGCGAGGAAGTCGGGTAACTAAGTTGGCGGAATTTCAATACAGTTCAAGCTGGGTCGGTCAGTTCATCGCCGAGGACGTGTTTTCCTTGGAAGCATCTACGGGGGTGGTGGCCGCAGCTTTACAAATATTGCGTAACATTCCTTCGAAAACGAACTGGTGAAGCGGGTAAAGTGCATACCAATAAGCGATTCCAAATAGCCCAACTGGGTCGAAAAGCGCAGTCTGCCGAACAACCGTTTCTCCGTCTTCTTCTGTGACCTCAAATTCCAGCCAAGCTCGTCCAGGGACCTTCATTTCTGCTGCAAGCCTAAGCAATTTTCCTTCAACAAATTTCTCTACTCGCCAAAAATCAAGAGTGTCACCGACCCGCAAATGATCTGGGTCGCGTCGTCCCCTTCGGACGCCAACGCCCCCGACAAGCAGGTCCATAAAGCCTCTGATTTGCCAAAGCCAAGTTCCGTAATACCAGCCTGTTTCTCCGCCAATTCGACGAATTGGAAGGAACGCGGACTCCGTAGTCGTCGAGACTTGTCTGGTCCGAGAGTCTACGAGACGCGAGCCAAATCGTACCCCGCCCCAAGATTTCGGTTGCCCTCCTGACGAAAGTGCGTCGGACCAACGAGTTTCGGCGAATTCTCTGTCTTCGTTAACCAATGCGCGAGCGATTGATTTTTCGGCCGATCTTGGTCGAACCTTGAAGTGCCGGTCTGCAACGTTATTGGACGTCAGTGTTGGGTTTTTCAGGCTATCAACTAACTTGCGGCCTACTCGCGAATACAGCGGTGTCACTAGTCCCAACCAGAGACTCGAGAGATAAGGCGTCAAAAACGGAACTGGAATCATCCATCGTTTTAAACCCCGCTGTCGGGCGTAGCACTGCATAATTTCCCCGTATGAGATTTGGTCGGGCCCCCCAATTTCAAAAATTTGTGTTTCGTCAACAGGTTGATCGAGGGATTCCACGAGGTACGCCAGCACGTCTTCAATTGCGATCGGTTGAGCCAGGACCCGCACCCACTTCGGGCAGATCATCACTGGTAAGCGTTCCACGAGTGCTCTAATCATCTCGAATGATAGGCTGCCGGAACCGATGATGATTGAGGCGCGAAACTCGATAACGCTGGCGGTGGAAGTTCTCAAAATGTCGCCAATTTCTTGCCGACTTCGCAGGTGTTTTGACAGCTTGTGATCTGGGTTGCCGAGGCCGCCGAGATAAATAATTCTTTTCACATTTTGACGTGTGCATTCAGCGGCAAAGTTTTCCGCAGCACGCCGGTCCATTGTTTCAAAGTCGTCAGTTGAGCCCATAGAGTGAACTAGATAGAACGCCGTGTGGACGTCTTCTAAGGCGTCTTTAAGCGAATCTGGATCTAATAAATTACCCACCGCAACATCGATCTGGCCGAGAGTGTCCTCCAGGCCGTCAGCACGGCGCGTCAAGCACCTGACGTCGCTGCCTCGCTCCAGCAATAATGGAAGAAGCCGACCGCCAACATAACCTGTTGCGCCTGTAAGTAGTATTTTCATTTGCGATGCTTTGGGAAACGGATTTAACCCTGATTAATCATTCAGGGTGCACGATAGGTAGGCTCTCTTGTTT
>Ga0315315_10007344_pt1 | contig 10201 bp, 6 predicted proteins | sample M140m3416metaG_FD_203699 | JGI IMG/M metagenome (GOLD analysis project Ga0315315, IMG submission 203699) | Ammonia-oxidizing marine archaeal communities from Monterey Bay, California, United States - M1 40m 3416 | ecosystem: Environmental > Aquatic > Marine > Intertidal zone | place: USA... | reverse complement strand
CTCGCATTTTCAAGGCGGAGGTCTCGCGACGAACGCATATCGCGCCATGTCGGCGCGGCTCACCCCCGATCGCTGCTACATGCCCTCGCGCGACGCCGCCCTCTACCCCAATCTCACCCGGGTGCTCCACCTCAAGGTGAAGGGCAGACCGACGACGGCGACGCACGACCTCGGCGCGTACACCTACGAGTGCCGACACTTCATCGACCGCGAGTACCTGGGTTCCATCCCGGGCGGCGCGGACCTGCTGGACAGCACAGTGCCCAGCGAGCCCCCGTGCAGGCGGGTCGAGATGGCATCCGCCGCGCCCGCGGAGGTTCTCGGGATGCTCCCACAGAAATTGCCGTGCACGCTCTGGACCCCCGCGGGCCACGGCGCGCGCCGGAAGCTCTGCCTCGACCTCGCGGGCGTCTTAGTGGTCGAATCGCTCCCGGTACCTCTCCACGTCAGCTTAAAATCCCTGATGGAGTCGTGCGGCGACGACGAGACGCTCGCGTCCGATCTCTGCGTCGCCGCGCAAGGAGACCCGGTTGAAAATCGATTCGGAAAAGCCGCATTTCCCGAGCGGTACCGCGACCACGACTTCTGGCGCGACGCGGATGCGGTCAAGAACACGCCCAACCTGACGCGGGAGCAGGTGATCCGCGCGGAGTCGGCGTTGATGGCGGCGCGGGGGCGCGACGGCGTGTCCTACGCGAGTTGCGCTCGTTGCGGGCTGCGTAACGCCGAGTCCGATGGCGTCTTTCTGAAGCGGTGCGCCGGGTGCGACGTGACGCATTACTGCAGCAGGCAGTGCCAGCACGCGCACTGGGGGATACATAAGGTGGCGTGCGTCGGGTCGTCGCGGGCGAGGGCGGTGGACGAGCGGGGCGGGTCGGGCGACGAGCCGTGGCGGGCGGATGGAATTCGAAGTTTGGAGGGATCGGTTCGGAGTCTGGGGTTAACGGAGTCCAGGGCGGACATAGGGGTGCTGGCGGACATGCCGGACACCCCGCAGAGGCGATCCATCGACGGGGACTCCATGTCCAACGAGGACGGTGGTTCGCCGACGTTCGGGACGTTCGGGTGCCAGCCGGACGGCGGCGGCAAAAGCGTTTGAGCGAAAAGTCGACGAAACCCGCGACCATTTTACCCAATTTTACGTGTACCAACAGCAACAGACGACGACGACGTTGTTTTCCAAAATCAAGAAAGAGACGAGAGTTGTACAGAGCGGTGCATCACGGTGTACTCAGCTCAACGGCCGCCGCTTTATCATATCACTGGCGCGGTCGATGACGGGTTCTATGAATAACAAAATTTACCCGAGATTAGAAAAAGAATTACATCTCGCGCTCGGGCTCCTTGTAGCTCATGAGCCGCCCAACTTCGCCCCTACGCACCGCCGTGTACGCCACCGCACCCAGCGTCGTCGGTACCAGGTACACCAGCGCCGGTTGACCCTGGCCCGTCACCACGTTCACGTAGCACGCCGTCGTGAGACCCGCGGCGTACCCTAGCAACGTCGCCGAAAAAAACGCCCGACCGCCCATGCTCCGAGGAACGACCATGTTCCTCACCCCCTCGCCGCTGCCCCCCTCGCCGCTCGCCGTGTCCCCCAGGGCATCCGCCGCGCCGTCGAACGCCTCCTCCGCCGCCCTCGCCGCCCTGTCCGCGACGGATTCGTCGAGTGAATTCGCCCGCGACTTCGCGTCCCCTGTTTTTTTAGTCTCCTCGGCGTCAGCCTCTTCCCAGGCGGCGTCAAAGGCGGACATGAACGCCGCCGCCGCCGCCGTCGCCCTGCCCCGCATGTCCGTCGCCCTGCTCGCGTCGTACCTCAGCGCCAGGCACGCCAGCAGGCCCGGGACCGCCACGTCGCCGAGGCCGAGCAACGAAAACGGAATCACGCCGGGCGGGGGCGGGTTCAAAACATCGTCGAAGCGCGGGAAGAGTAACCGGAACGGCCCTTGGAACGAATCCGACGTGGCCACCGCCATCATGACGTTGCTGTCCGCGGTGCCGTCACCGAAGACGTACCCACTGCCGAACACCCAGAACGCGTCGTAGCACAGCAGCCCGAGGAGCAACGCCCCCGCGGCGGCGAATGATCCGAGCCCGATGAGTGATAAAAAGTCGGCGACGATCATCGTCGCGAGGAAGTTGTTCACGGTGTGGTTCCCGTGCCCGAGGGCGACGTCCGCGGTCGCGGCGACGAGGCCGACGGCGCCCGCGAGTGCGTACGCGTTCGTCAGCGGCGTGGACGTCACCGGCGCACCCGTCACTTTGTCCTCCGCGACTCCCTCAGGTAGCGGCACCTCGATCAATTCGCGTTCTGCCCAGTCGTCGCCGGCGGCTGCGGCGATGGGCACCGCGACGTTGCTCGTGACCGCGACGACGCTGAGGAGCCAGAAGTACCCGGACACCAGTGACGCCAGGTCGAACGGGGTGTACTTCAGGATGCAGTAGATGCCGAGGAGCGATATGGACAGCGCCACGGGCGCGAAGGCGCTTTGTTTCAGCCCGAATGTTTCCCTGTCTTCTCTGGTGAGGCCTCGGTGCGACGCTATGTATATCGCGCTGACCGCGAGGCCGAGGAAGTACGGGACGTAGCCGTATCGTTGATCCTGGAGCCACGAGGTGGTGCCAATGCCGAGGACGGCGGCGAGGCTGCCGTACGCGAAGAGGGCATCTTTGGGATCCCACACAAAGTCTGGAAACTCATCTTCGTCTGGGTCGCCACCACCACCCGGCGCGTTGTCTGGCTCGCCGCGGTCGCCTTTACGCGTGGGGAGCCGCTGCGGGTTGGCGCCGTTGATCGATCTGTTGTTCGGGGATGATCCGCCCTGCGCGGCGGCGGCCTTGGCGCCGTCGAGCCACGCGACCGGGGCGATGACGTGCCTCCTGGAGGACCCGCGTGCCGATGGGATGATGTGTTTCCGGAGCTGTGACGTGCTCACGCCGGTTCTCGCGGCGAGGCGCGCGCGTTGGGGCCGTGCCGCGGCGGATCGGGCCCACACCGCGCCCACACGCACCGCTGAGGTGCTCATCGTCGCCGTCTCGCGCCCTGGCGGCGCCCGGAAATGTGCGCGGCGCGCCGTGGAAGACGGAGCGTAGTCGAGCCAGTTGGCGAACTGGCAGAGCCAATCAGACACCGGTGCGTGTCAACCGGTGCGTTGCGATATCCATCGTGCCGAGGGACCCGCGCGGATAGGACACACTCGGGAGCGTCCGGGGCCGCACGCGCACCTCCGACGCCATGTCACAGACCCTCGCGATGGCCTCCCTCGGCGCGCCCGTGTCCCTTCGCCGCGCGCACCGCGACGCGCGCCGATCGCTCCAGACTCCCACCGTGAAATTCCACAGGGCGCCTTCCAACAACCGTAGGGTGGCCCCGACCGCCCGCGCGGCGACCGTCGCGGACCCCAAGACCGAGGCCGACGTCGTCATCGTCGGCGGCGGCCTCGCCGGCCTGTGCGCCGCGAAGAAGCTCACGGAGGCTGGCGTCGACTTCCTCCTCCTCGAAGCCTCCGACGCCGTCGGCGGCAGGCTGCGAACCGACGTCGTCGACGGGTACCTCCTCGATCGCGGATTCGCAATCTTCCTCACCGGATACCCCGAGGCTCAGAAACAGCTCGACTACGCCGACCTAGACCTCCGGCCGTTCTACGCGGGCGCGGACGTGCGGTTCGAGAACGCATTCCACCGCGTCGCGGATCCCCTGAGGCACCCAATCGACGCGGTGTCGTCACTCAACCCCGCGCATCCCATCGGCTCGACGATCGACAAAGTCTTAGTCGGCGTCGTGAGGATCCAGTCGCTCATCGGCGACTGCTACGACATCCTCCGCGCGCCGGAGACCACCATCCGGCAGCGACTGGACGCCGCGGGGTTCAGTGAAGAGATGACGCACAGGTTCTTCAGGCCGTTCATGTCGGGCATCTTCTTCAACCCCGAACTCGCCACCTCCAGCCGACTGTTCAACTTTGTCATGCGGATGCTCGCAACCGGACAAAACTGCTTACCGGCGAAGGGCATCGAGGCGGTCGCGACGCAGCTCGAGGCGGGACTCGCGGCCGGGAACGTGCGCGTGGGCGCGAAGGTGACGGGAACCGTGGGCGTGGGCGACGGCGGCATCGCGCTGGAGGACGGCGCGAAGGTAACGGCGAGGAAGGCCGTAGTGGTCGCGACCGAGGGACCCGCCGCGGCGGCGATGCGTCCCAAGCTCGACGCCGTCGCGCCGTCCGCGTCCGGTGCGCCGGTGGGAACCACCTGCCTCTACTTCGCAATCGACGGACCGCCGCCCTTGTCCACGCCCATCCTCTACCTCAACGGCGACGGACCGGGCATGATCAACAACTGCTGCTTCCCGTCCACCGTGTCGGATACCTACGCCCCGGTGGGTAAGTCGCTAGCCTCCGTGTCGCTCATCGGCGTTCCTGACATCGGTGAGGAGGAGTTGGTGGAGTCGGTCAAGGCGGAGCTGGAGGCGTGGTTCGGGCGCGTGGATGGGCGGTCACCAGGGTCCCCGCCGGTCAGTCAGTGGAGTCACTTGAAGACGTACAAGATCCCATTCGCTCAGCCGAACCAGGAGACACCGAGTGATCTGGAAAGGACGACGCGGGTCGGGGAGGGAACGTACGTGTGCGGTGATCACAGGTCACCCGCGACGTTCGACGGCGCGATGATGAGCGGGCGGGTCGCCGCGGAGGCTATCATCGCGGACATGGGACGATGAGTTTAATAAGATTAGTCCATCAACGATAAAAACTTGGAGAGCTTGTCGACCATCGCCGGCGGCCACCGCCGGATGCGCCTGACGTAATCGAGGTCCTTGTACTTGGCGCATCCCGCCTCCCTGCTGCACGCCCGTTCCCACGCATCCTCCGCGTCCCCGAACCGTCCCGCGGAGTAATACAGCGCCGCCGCCGCGGCTCGCACGTCCGCCGAGTTGGGAGCCCGCCGGGTCAGCGCCTCCAATTGCTTCAACGCCCCGGCTTCGTCGCCCAACTGCGCCGTCGCCAACGCCTTGTTGCTGTACGCGTATATCGCACCGTCCAGCCGTTGCGTGGTACTCGCGCCGTTGCGGAACCCTTTGGCGTTCTGGAACAGGTCCCCGGCGGACTCGTAGTCGTCTTTTGCGTCGTTCCAACGGCCGAGCGATCCGCGGACGTTCCCGCGCGAGTTGAGGACGTAAGGATCTGGGGCGAACCCGTTAGTCTCCGCCAGTCTCAGCACCTCGTCGTAGTCGGTGAGGGCGTTGGGCCAGTCGTAGATGCCTTCCCTGGCGAGCGCGCGGCCGTTTAGGATCCGCGCTTCGGCTCCCGCGTCGCCGCGCGCGAGTTCATACGCGGCGTCGTAAGCTTTCAACGCCCGTGCGAAATCTTTACGATCCGTGGAGATGGTCGCGTCCGCCTCGATCCACCGCAGCTCCTCGGGCTCCAGCTGCCTCAGCTGTCGCAGGGCGTCCAGGGCGGCGGTGAAGTCTTGGACCTCGTACGCGGCCACTAACGATCGCTGGAGCGTATCCACGGACGCCGCGGACTCGGCGCGCGCGGGTGCCATCGTCGGCACCACCGAGGATGCCCCGCTGATGATGAAAGCGCGCCGTGATGAGGAAACCTCGGGATCGGGCGTCGATGGGTGGGACATCGCGCGGGTTCTCACGGCGTGTCGATGACCCGCATGGACCGAACCCCGGGAATGAGCGAAACGGGAAACCGCCCCATCCGCCACGCTGGAGCACGCCTGCGCCATTGCCAAATGTCTCGAGCGAAGTGAGAGAGCCCCCGAGGAGAGCTCTTGATCTTGATCGCACCAACCGAAACACTTTTTCCCGACCCCTCCTCAAAACAGAGGCTCGTATGGGCATTTGGACTCGGAAATTCAACGAAACGGCGCGAAGGAGCCGAAGGAGAGAAAGGAATGCGATCTGATTGGCTGAAGAGTTGATTAGGACGTGTTGGCGCGCTTTGCCTGATTCGGACGTCACACAAAGACCGCGCGCGACGCCACTCGCGCGCGTTCAAGGTAAACATGAGCACCGTCACGTCCACGATCACCGTCATGTCCACGTCCCGGGCTTCGTCGCTCACGTCGCGCGAACCCTCGCGCGCCGCGCTCCGCGGCAGCGCGCGCCCCTCGACGAAGCGCCGGCCGAAAATGGCAACCTCGGCAAACCCAAAAGCCGTCTTCACGGGAGGCGGCAACCGCGGCAGCCATGGCGGCGAGTCCCCGGGGGAGAACGCGGCTCAGCTTCGCCGACGGGAGCAGGAGAAGGAACAGAGGCGCAAAGCCGCCCAGCGCGTGGTGCGCAGCGCGGCCGGGGTATCCCGCGCGGAGGCCCTGCGCATCGGACTGGACCAGCGAAGCTCGTACAGCGTCCTGGACTTTCTCCGCTCGGAAGACATCCTGGGCCCCGCGCCCTCCTCCCCGTCGACGTCAAGCTCGGCCGACCAACCGCAAGGACCCTCCACGCCCATCAACGCCAAACACCACATCACCGACATGCCCGCCGCGTTCGTCAACGAGGATGCCCTCGCGGAGGCGTTCGGCCTGCACGCGCGGGGCGCGGGGGGGCTCGACGGCGACGAGGATCGAGAGAACCTGTTCAAACTCGCGCGGCGCATGGACCCGTTCGCGCAACGCGCGCTGCTGTACAACAGGCCGAGCCGCGTGCGACACCTCGCCCCGCGGGTGCTCTCCTCCCTCCTCGTCGACGACGCGATGTACGTGCAGAGGTTCGCGACTCAGGACGAGCGCGGCGAGGCGGCGACGCTGACGCTGCGCATGACGCTCGAGGAACGACTCGCGCCGAATTACAAATCGGCGACGGTATTCGAACAATGGGTCGTCCACAGCGTGACCGGCGAACCGAGCGACGGCGCCGAGTTACCGACGCAGCCGCACGCAAGTTGTTCACCGGAGAGCGTGGTGAACGCACAGCTGGACGCGCTCAAGTGGGACGACGCGGAGCGTTGCGTTCGATTCGCGTCCCCCCGCAACGTGGCTAAAACTGTCGACGCGGACGTCTTCAAGGAGATGCTTTCGACCCCGGCGTACGCGCCTTTGTCGGACCCGGAGGCGCATTGCACGATCGCGCGGACCGTGCAGCTCAGCGCCGATTCCTTCGCGGCTGTGGTGACGTGCCGGAGCTGGAACCACGCGCAGGGTGTTAGCGCGTACGAGTCGTGGAACTTGAAGGGGCGAGGCCGGGCTCCGCCGAGGTACTTCGTGTGGCTGCTGAGTAGGCAGCCGGGGAGTGGGAGGGCGAGCGCGACGGATTTGGCGGCGGCGGCGGCGGTCGGCGGGGAGGTCGGGTCGCTCGTGCTGTCCAAGTGCCCCAACGTGGATGTTTCCGGGTGCTGGCTGACGGATGCGGTGATGCCCGCGAGGCTGCAGGATTTGAAAAAGTTTGGCGTATGATTTCAGTCCAACGTCGGACCGGCGGTTGACGAACGACGTGTACGATTTGCATGTTCCATCAACGTGTGACACCATGTGACACCACCACCTACGCGTATGCGTGTACCAACAACATCTCATTTTTTGCGACGACGTCGTCGTCTCATCCGATTAGTTCGACTCTTGCAACGTAAACTCAGTTTTAAACTTTTCAAAGTTTCGCGCCCCGCTCATTCGTCTCGTCTCGTCTCCGAACACTCGTTCAACAAACGCACTCACCACTGCGGGGACCCCGGGGACCACGCCTCATCGTACGCGTCCCACCCCGGGCACCTCGCCGCCACCAGGTAACGAACGCACTCCTTGTGTCCCCACGCCGCCGCCGTGCTCAGAGCCCTTTCGTCCACGTCGCACTCCAACCTCTCCACCGCGAACTTCAGGCACGGTAAGTGACCGTGCGACGCAGCCGCGGAGGTGACGGCGATGCCCCCGGACTTGGCGGTGGACGGGAACGTCTCGAGGACGTCCAGCCTGCCGTGAGCGGCGGCGGACTCGGCGAGGGACTCGTCGTAGGGGCACCCCTCGTCGAAGAGGTATTTGAGCGTTGTGATGGGTGCGGTCGCGGCGGCGTCGGCGAAGACCCTGGCGTCGAACGCGCATCCGTGCGTGTGCGCGTACACCAGGCATGCGAGGTGCGACGGGGTGGTGCCGCACGCGGCTCTGAGGCACGTCAGCCGGTTCCACGGGCACCCCATCTCGTGCGCCCAGGTGAGGACCTTCAGGTTGCCGACGAGGGCGGCGAGTTCGGGGGTGTGCGGGTTCAAGAACGGGCATCCCTGCGCGACGCAGTACTGGAACACGTGCACGGGACCGCACGCGATGGAGTGGGTTCCGTCTCTGAACATCGTGACGCGTCTCCGGCCGTCGCCGACCACGGGCAGGCCGCTCGTGAGGCAAGCGGCGCGAAGCTCGGAGGAAACGCGAGCAAGGAGGAAGCGGTCTTTGACGCTCAGGCGCGCGAGCACCTCTTCCCTGAACACGCACTTGTGGTGCTCGCTGAGGCGTTCGAGGAGGGAGAGAGTCGAGTGCGGAGGAGCCTCCAGCGACGACGCCCACCCCGAGCTGGTGAACGAGGCGGTCGAGCTCATACAGCTGTGGGTCCAGCTGTCCGTTTCACAAACTTTTACGTGCCCCTGCAAAAGTACGAGCCCGAACGGAGGTTTTCTCGGCGTCGTCACTCGGCGAAGCGCGGTGGACCCCGCGATGTGCGTCGTGAGATGAACGCGGCTCTCTCTCGCACCTCGCAAGTATCGTCATCGCACGAGCTCCGAGCCCACCCCGCATCAAATCGAACCCATCGTCTCATCGCCGCTCGGCGGGTCCATCCGTCCCGTCAATTCCGACCGCAGCATTTCGGCACCCTAACCACCACGATGAGCGCCGCCTCCGAGGTTGCCTCCGCGCCCTCGGGCGACGATACCGCGCCCGGACCCACCCGGCGATTCGTCACCGACTTCCTCACCTCCAACGCGCCGTCGCTGACGCCCCCCGAGGACGCCCCGCGGCGCTCCGACAGCGCCGACGAGCTCCTCATCCTAAACTACAAGCTCCCGAGCGTCGCGCCGCACCTGTGGCACAGGTGCGAGCGGCGGTACTGCGCCGACGGCGGCGCGAACATGCTCTACGACGACATGCCTGCACTCTTCCCGCAGCACACCCCCGAGAAGGTCCGCGCAGCGTTCGTGCCGGACGTCATAGTCGGCGACCTCGACTCGGTCCGGCCCGAGGTTTTAGCGTTTTACGGAGAGATGGGAACCCGGTGCGTGGACCTTAGCGCGGACCAGGACACCACAGACCTGCACAAGGCGGTGACGCACATGGTGGACTCCGCGTGGCGCGTCCAGCAGGGATCGGGGGGCTCATTGGGTAAAGAAATCGCCGGCAAGGGTTGGGCGACGGAGCACAGGATATTCGCCGCCGGCGCGCTGGGCGGCCGGTTCGACCACGAGATGTCAAACGTCAGCGCCGCGCACGAGTTTGTTGACACGCACGTGGTGCTCATCGGGCGCAACTCGATGGCGTTCGTGGTTCCGGCGAATACGTCGGTGGCGATCGTGCCGGATGCTGAGCGCGAGGGTCCGTCGTGTGGGCTGGTTCCGATGTGCGGGCCCGCGGGATCGGTGCGGACTTCGGGTCTGCGGTGGAACCTGGAGGGCGATTCGTTGGAGATGGGTCGGCTGATCAGCACGAGCAACGCGTTGGACGTGGGTGGCACGGGCGGGGAGGTGCGGATAGAGACGGACGCGCCGTTGCTGTGGACAACCGACGTCAGTCGCCTGTGGAACGATGAAGCTCCTTAAGAGTCTTGTCTTTGTCGTCGACCTCATCGGTCATAGCTCTCTAATGGATATTGTAGGTGTACACTCTATCGCCTCTATCGCCTCATACTCGTCGTCGCCGCCGATGTCTTATTAGATGGGCTTGATCTTCATGTGCAGGTTGATGAGTGAGAACACCATGCACTTGAGGTCCTGCACGAGGTAATAGAAGCATCGCAGGCCCTCCGGGTCCTTGCTGCTCTGCACGTCCAGCAGCGAGCCGATCTTGGCGGTGGTGAAGCTCGCGTGATCTTCCCCGCAGACAATCTCCAGCTCCTGGGAACCGACCTTGTCCCCTTCCGGCCACTCCCGGTCGTCCTCGCGGAGGATCTGTGAGTCCGCCACGATCCGCTTCACCTCCTTCATCACCGTCTCGCTGACGTACATCTCGCGGCGGATGAGCGAGTCCCTCTTGTAGTTGGTGTTGTTGGCGTACCGGAGCT
>Ga0315315_10007341_pt1 | contig 10203 bp, 4 predicted proteins | sample M140m3416metaG_FD_203699 | JGI IMG/M metagenome (GOLD analysis project Ga0315315, IMG submission 203699) | Ammonia-oxidizing marine archaeal communities from Monterey Bay, California, United States - M1 40m 3416 | ecosystem: Environmental > Aquatic > Marine > Intertidal zone | place: USA... | reverse complement strand
ATTGGAACGGACACTGGTTACATGGGAGCTGGCACCAACCCTAAGAGCATCATCAAAAAAGCGATCGATGCGAGTGCCAAGAGCAACGGCACAGACAAGTCTCCAGCAATGGCGATGAGTTTTAACTTAGTTCCCATTCTTGAAATGGCTGCCCGAGTTGACGACAACCCCATGATGGGCGAAATGATTGACACCCTAAAGGAGTCGGGAAAAGATGCGATCAACATGACTTATGTCATTGACGAAGGCGTTAACTTCCGAATTGAAATCCAGGATGGCATTTTCGCACTTCTGGGAGCTGCGGGGGCTCAAATGCAGGGTCAACTCGGAGGCGGCAATGAAGATTTTTAATTAGCTAGAACTTAGTTACGTCAGTAGCTAGAACCGTTCGTAGCGGAAAAACCAAAGGGCAGTCTCATCAGAGGCTGCCCTTTTTTAATAAAAAAGGCCGAATCCAATTGGATTCGACCTTCGAAAACAAATACTAGTTTGGCGATGCAAATTGCCATTTTGTGTTCTGATTAATTCTGTGGAGCAGGGGTAGGCGTTGGCTGATTAAGCTCAACCCCCTCAAAACGCTTGTTAGGAGAAAATGCTTTTTCAAATCTTGCATTGTTCCGCTTTACATTTTTCCGCTGCTGGGCAGCCCAAGCGGCAAGAATCGATCCATCGCCGTATTTCTGAGCCTCTGTCTCACAGCCCCATTGAGACCATTGCTCAAACGTAATGCTTCGAGACTTGGAGCTCTCGGCAAAACTGGCACCGCACTCACTGCAACCACCCGGCTGTCCGTCGCACCCTGGACAAGCCGCGGGATCTTGCTTGGCGACTTTTGGACGCGGAGCCAATAAAGCCCGACGATAAGCAAATCCACCAGCAAAATTATTAAGCCAGCCTGTTGTCTCCGCTGAAGTCATCGTAAAGTCAACAACCTTGGGACTAATATTGTTCGCAGGTGACTGCTCATTCGAGACTTCAATGCCAATCAAGCCAATCCCGTCGGCACCAACGGCAGCTAACCCATACGATCCATCAGGAACATCATTGAAGGCAAAGGTGCCGTAGTTATCCGTAGTCGTCGCAGCGACAACCATGTCACCTTGAAAGAGCATGACCTTGGTCGACCGAACATCGACGGGGCGACCATTAAGTGAATTCATTTGGTGAACTCGACCAACCAACCGTCCATCGGCAAGGCGGGACACCGGACGACTCGACAGCGAGGTCGCTGTAACTGACGCAGGAAGGTTTTTAGCAAGACCCTGAAATCCGAGTAGGGAAGTAGGAGCATCCGCATCCTGTCCCACAGAATACGCTCCAAAGACACGGAATTTCACCTGAGGTGAATAGTGCTTGATCCAATCGGTATTGATCGTTGTGCGATTCTGAAATGCGGTGGCACTAATTCGATTTCCAATTTCGCCTTTGTTGTTGGGATTGTTTTGCAGAATGTTTAAACCGAATGCGAAGAAACCATTATCGCCCCAGCCAATAATCGAATAAGCACCCTGGCTGACATTATTAAATTCAAATCGTCCCCCATCGTTGAGCGTTGTTTGTTTTACCAATCGTCCACGATTCAACAAAAAAATCTGCATTTTTGAAACGTCGGCCCCCGCTGCCGCGGTTACCGAACCGTCAAAACGACCATTGGAATCGACCGTGATCCAATTCCCACGGAGCGTTTCGCTAATCTGCTCACCACTGACAAGCTGCGTGACCTCTTGCCAGCCGGCAAATCGCGGGTTGACTACGGCCCGAGTTTCTTCCTTTAGATCTGAATTTGCTGCAACATCTAAACCAAGGCCCGAACCTCCTAAGCCACTCGGTGCGTTCAAGTCTTGTGCAACGACCTGACTCGAAACTAATGGCAGACAGATCAAGGTGGTCAGAATTGAGCTGAAAACAATTTTAAGATTCATGGTATGTTCTTTTCTAGCTGACAGCGAATATCACTCTTTAGGAAAGCGAACTTACACCGACAGTTTAAAAAATCACCACGTGACTCAACTCTGCCTGCTAATTCGCCAAACGATTTCCGAAATGATATTAAGTGGCTTGGACAGTCCGCTTTCCAATCGGATCGACTTTCCTTAAGAATCAAGCAAGCAGGAAATGCACGATTAACAGGTTTGCAACGAAACCGCTGACACCTGTATCAAACCGGCGCGCATTTTCGATTCCAACCTTTGCACGCGTCTTGGCGAATACTCGGCTAAAACGCGTCGAACGGTTTCAGTAAGCAAATCAACTGAGGTAAAATCTAAGTAGAGTTCCGATTGTGCTGACACAGCGGAAGATGAAAACCAAACTATCCCAACAACCGGAAAACTCTAACTCCGTCTCGGAGAGGCTCAGTTAGTTTCCGCTGCAAGTTCACGACGTTTTTGTTCAACTCATCCTCACCTAACCGCAACTGTCCGACTACCCGTTGAATCGCATTTCAATCGCCCTGGGCTGCATTAGCTGGACCTTGTATCGGGACGTCTGACACGGCCCTTCCAATCCGCCAGAATCAAACACAGAGAATCGCGACTTCAGCCCCTCGGAACAACCGATTCTTTCTACGCCTCGTGAGTTTTGATGCACCATCGTTAGAATTCATGCTGAGCCGGCCATTCGAAAAATTGATTAGTTAACCACAACTAACAGACTATAATTTTTTTCGGCACTCCTTAAGTATAGTTAACTGTTGCTCTAAATTAAAACCAGATGATTTTTTTAAAGAGAACGCATCCTTTCTGGAAAACAAAAGGGAGAAGTAAAAGCTGGAAAATAGCCAACCGCCTCTGAATTCCTCGGCTGGCGGCTTGATTTAAATTACTTCTGACTGGAATACTGACGCTATGTTCGATCGCACCCAACTTCACGAAATCATCGGTGGACACCGCAAGGGATTTGTCGCCGCCTTGACGCGCATCAGCCTTGGATGCGTCACGCCAATCTATCGAGCTGCTGTTTATCTGCGCAACAAAAGATTCGACGCTGCGACCAAACAAAATAACGGAAAGATCATCCGGAATGCCGGCATTCCGGTAATCTCTATTGGCAATATGACCACTGGAGGAACGGGGAAAACACCGATGGTCATTTGGATAACTAAGCGGCTTCGTTCCTATGGAATGCGCGTCGCCCTCGTAAGCCGCGGCTATGGTTCTGGAAATCGCAACGGAGTGGATGGCCCGAATGACGAAGCTCTGGAAATGGAACATCGACTTCCTGATACACCTCACCTTCAAGACCCCGACCGCTACCGAATGACTCAAATCGCAGCTCATGAACTCGACTCAGAAATCATTGTTCTCGACGATGCGTTTCAACACCGCCAACTTGCCCGCGATCTCGACATTGTTTTAATTGACGCCACTGTGCCATTTGGCTTTCACCGCTTATTACCTCGTGGCCTCTTGCGGGAACCTCTCTATGGCTTATCGCGGTCTGACCTAATTGTACTGACGCGAGTCCACTTAATTTCTATCGCCGACCGCAACGCGATCGTACAAAAAATTAAGCGGTACGCGCCAAGCACCGCTCTTGCTGAAACACGGACCCAAGCCAATCATCTTCTGCAATTCGATGGACAAACAGAAGCAATTGCAAAATTAAAAGGCCAGCCAGTTTTCGTTTTTTGTGGAATTGGCAACCCGGAAAACTTTAAACTCACCTTGGAAAAACTAAACTGCGATATCGTTGGCTCTGAGCGATATGCTGACCACTATCATTACCAACGAAGGGACCTAGAAAACATCAAGAATTCTGCACAAGCAAACAAAGCAGCCATGATCGTTTGCACCCATAAAGACTTGGTGAAAATTGGAACCAACCGACTAGGGGGAATCCCAGTTTATGCGGTGGTGGTTGATGTGGAATTTTTGAGCGGTGAAAAGGAATTAGAAGAGCACTTAAAGAAATTTGCCAGACTACAGGAATAACCGCCATACTCAATCTACTTCGTAGGCGATTTTCGCTGAGGAACCAAGTTTCTAATCCTGCGAAACATCGGAACTTTGAGGTCCTCAATTTCTTGAATTTCATTGGCCTCTCCCTGCCTGCCTGGCTTTTCTATCTGGCTGGGCTTGATTGACTCTACGCCTTCACCGGCCACTTCACCACGAGGCTCGACAGGAGCCTCTTTCAGATCGATAAATCGATCGAGAAAACTAGGCCAATAGCTTGTCAGTAACTGCCGACATCGCTCGTATCCAATTGGATCGGAAAGTAGAGGCGCTGTACTGGCAAGCATTTGCGTCATGGCTTTGACATCGTTTTCATCAAACCACCGATCAAACACTTGAACGTTATCAATGCTAACTTGTCCGGCCCCCATCAAATCAAATCCAATGCGGATATCCGTCATCCCTTCAGATGGAAGATCATCAAAATGGACGGCGAACCGCTTCCAGCGAGATTCGATTTGATTGGCATTGGAATCCGGTGAAAGGCTTCCAACTGAGCCGAACCGGTAGTAATTCACGCCCTCGGATTGCCCCTCAAGAGCCAGACGCAATGGTGGCTGTTGGTCGGGCTTATCGGTCTTAAGCCAAACTGAAATAGACACTCTTCCGGTTTCAGTAACTTCAAACTTATTACTCCTTACCCACACATCCACATTGTCATCTCCCGTAAGACGTAGCGAAGCGACTCCTTGGACCGAATTTGGCTCAGGACTCTCGGGGTGATTGATTAACTCAACGTACCCCTTCGGCTGTGGGATGGTGCTCCAGCCAATGAAATCCGATTGCCCATCGAGCTCAAAGCCATTATTTTCAAGGACACCGAGTGGCTGAGGACTAGCTGACTTCGTCAATTTTGATTTGAGAGTAAGCACATGTCGCTGTAGTGCATTGTCCGCCGCTTCTGGAAGTGCAAAATCATAATCGGTAATGGCTGCTCCCGATTCCATTCTTCCACCGAGCAGACCATAGGATGGAATCTCAAACGTAACTTGGCTATTGAAATCTTCCTTTCCGGCTTCTGCTCCATCCATCGATTTACCTAGGGTGCTCTGAGATTCTCGAACAACTTCAAAACGCGAATCGGAAAACGACTCAATCATCTCAACCCGCGAAGTTTTACCGCTCAAAGAAAGTCTTACGCGATTCGGCCAAGGTGATGCATTCGCAACATAGAAATAAGTTTCATTTTCGAATTCTAATTGCCTTACTGCTAAATGACCCAACTCCGGTTTGGGAAAACGCTCCGACAAAACATCTTTAAACGGCACATTGGGAAGTCGCGAGAACACTTCCATCAGCTCTTGCAATTCCGACTCTTGGCCAAATGACAGCGTCACACCGCCATCGATAAGCATTTGCGAGTCGCGATTCTTAATGCTTTGAAGAAATCGTTGCCGACTAATGCCATTCCCTTGGCTCATTGGCTGCAACCGCATCAAAGGCGACTGTTGCTTCCCAAAAGGAACCTGTTCCTCGAGTTGCGCGAAATGAGCCCATGTCGAACGATTTGAAAAGATATCACCCGGATAATTTAGATTTGAAAAAAACTGCTTTGCCTGGTCAGAGCTTTCGACATTAGAATCGACCCGTTGAGATGCCAGAGGCTGCCCAGAGGCAATGCGATGAGGCTTGAGCAAGACTACGTCACCTCGATTTTCCCGCAAATCAGCGACTGTGCTGAGTTGATCATCAAAGCCCATGTATAACATTATTTTCTTGAAATTTGGATTGGCGTGCAAACTAGGAGAAAACGCCGAAGCGGTTTCATCATTCCGATAGAGGTCTACCGGTGCCAAGTATAACTTAGATGTTGGCTTTGCCCGTCTGACTTCATCGGCCAAATCTTGATACCAATGTCGCATCTGTGCTGCCCGCCATTGAATCCATTGGTCTGCATGCGTACCGAGTAAAATACCTTGAACTTCTAGCCAATCCTGAGGAACACCGCTCAGATCCGACTGCGACTGAATGAACCTCTGAATGGTTAGTGAATCGTATCCCCAATGTCGACCCGGCAATAAAGCATACGTATCAGGGCGGCAAATTATGCTGACTCCTTCGAACGCCTGGAAAGACTGATAACGATTCGAAAGCTCAGTGACAATCCGCCGAACGGATCGCTGAACTAAAGGGTTAAGTGGATTATAAATCGGAAGCCGATTATTTGACTTTGAAAACCCTCGCCGCCGGCCATTCACATCGTACATGTCAAAATCAGAATCGGTTCCATCCCGCCGCCGGTCTGCCTCCACTTCTGGCAAAGGCCCCGACAAGGCCAACGTTGGCACCAGGGCTAGTCCTTCGCGTTCAAACATCCGAAACAACATTTCCAGAACATCTTTTCGGATGGGATCCTGCCCATTGGTAAAAAAAATACCAGTGTCGTGTTTAGGAGAAGGCAGGAGGAGACTGCTTGGATAAATCGAACTTCCGTCAGAAGCGACGGTGACAAAGGCACCACCATAGCCATTGGCTTTTAAATACTCGATAAACCTCGTGGCGCCCTCATAAAAAACCTGCCAATCATCAAGAGGCTCACTCACTAACGGATCAATCTTCTCCGACACTCCAAAATTTTCTGAAAACAGCGGCATCTCGTAAAAGGCCATTACCTTGCGATTATTTTTGCTCACCGGTACTGGCGGCAACTTGGATGGCAAGCGATCGGGCCCAGCCTTGACCTCCACCAAACCGACAATCGCCTTATCGGTTTGATGGCGATTCGCAATCAAAAGATACGGTGACCTCGTTTCGGGCCACACTGTCAAACTCAAACGCCGAGTTTGAATTCCATTTTTCGATCGGGGCATTAACGACTTTTCAATCTGCACCCCAGAGTCAAACCCATAATTTGGAACTTGCCCATTAGCGTCAGGCTGTAAAAAGCTAACACCAATGGCAGTTTCCTCAGCCGCCAAGTACTCAATCTCGATGAGATGGGGCTGCCCCAACTCACCTACGGTTAGCGGAATCGCCTGCCAGCCCCCAGGAGAAAGCTGCCCCATATCACGATCTTCTATTCGCACTGATGAGTAACGGTTGTTACCAAAAATCTTCGGATGCTTTAAATTTGCAAGCTGCGCAAGCTGGCTCCAAGGCGAACTTGCCTCCGCCTCTCCAGAAAGGCTTGTCGAGTAAATTGACTCCCAATCTTTCCCATTCGACTTCGCAGATTCCTTAGACAAAACCAAAACCTGCATCGACCGACTTACCGATGGTTTTCTCGAACTAAAGGACGCTTGATAACGCTGCTGTTCCAGTTCCAACTCAACATTGTAAATACCCTCTTTTGATGGCATCCTAAATTTTACTGGCCGAGGAGGAGCCGACCCAACTGAGTCCGTTTGATACGAAATCGATTTTGAAATTAATGATCGACCGCCGACGAGCCCCTCTGGATTTGCAGACACCATTTTGATTTTGCAGGCCACCGACCGCCCTAAGAAAGGCGTCCGGTTAGGAGCAATCGAAAATTCGAATTCCTCTCCAGAAGTAAAAACCAAATGCGGGCGGGAAAAAGTAACGCCAAGCTCGTCTCCGGGGACCCTCGAAATTGAGCAACGGTTGCCGATCGAATCAATCTCTCCAGCAATCCCCCCACTCAAAAGCTGCTTAAGTGAGAGCGTCTGTTCATACCGAGAAGCTGGTTGTTCCATAGAACTCAAGTCCAAAACGACCCGCGTATCGTTAGTTGCCGTCAATGAAAAATCGAAACCGCCATAGGTTGTTTTAGACCATTGCTGAACGTTCAAGACGTTTCCAGATTTTTCAATGGTTGCGTTTGCCTCCGACTCAAGACCTAACGGCGACGGACCGGAAGGTTCTCCATCAACTACCGTAACCGTCCCAGTCCAAGTTTGTGGCAAACCTCCACCCCACGCGATTCTCAAACGCAAATTTTGGGATTCTGCCACACGAGACTCAACTCCCGAATCCGACCGAAAAACACTAGCGTTAGGAAGAAGCTTGGTGGGTGATTTTAGAGCCAAGGTGGACGGTTGAACTAACCCACGGCTCTGGACCATCGCCAAAGAGCCCCGAGGGGCCATTGCCAAGAAAAGCGCAGCAGAAAAAATTATCACGAGCACACATTTTGCCGTGATTGTTGAAGAAACGAATTTCGGACTTCCTTGTCCGGTCATTCGATTGACCTAAGTTAAAAACAACTGAGTTCGTTTCAAAAAGCCATCGACTTTTCAATCGTTTACATGTCCGCGAACTTTACCAATCCACTGGATGACCATCTAGCCCAACCAGACCCTGCCATGCTAGCACGCTTTGGAAACATGGCTAGACTGGAATAGTCTTCTTTCTTTTTCGATAAACGCCGACCCCCCGACCTTGCGAACTGCAGTGACCTTCGTTTCCACCTCGCAGGATTGAGAAATCGTGTTAGCAAAGATGAGGTCTATTCAAGGCGATCGGCCAATTCTGCATTGAGCTCGAACCCCTTTGGCCAGAGAATCGATCCCGATGCAGTGAGATCTTTCATCACGCCTTCCATCGCCGCGACAATTGAAGGACAGCGAAGACTGACATCGTTTACTTCCCACCGATCATCCGGCTTCACATAAAGAGACTTTCGGTCGCCATCGGCAATCAATTTCCAAGCGTGTGTCTGCATGGCGTTAACACCCCCTGACTTGGTCCACGCAATTTCCTTTTGCTTCCTGGGTAGTCGAAACGCGAAATTCTTCAGGGACTGCTGCATTGGGGCATCCCCGGAAAACCAATCTTGCAATAATTGAGAAACCAAAGCTGGCTGAACGAGCGCACCCGAACGAAGGCTTCGAAAAATGTTGTAGCCGTCGCGATTGGGCGTTCGAATCATTATCGGAACATGAAGTGTTTCTCCATGACACCGTTCAAAATCATGAAAGCAGTCGCTCCCCACTACCCCGTGTTCACCCAACGGGTAACCTCGCGGGGAGATTAAGCACAGCACAGTTGATTCACTTAAGCCTGTCTCCATCAAGTCGAGAAGGACTCCTAAAAAATCATCAATCAGTGTTACCTGTGCTGCACAAACCTGTTGGTAGCTTAATAACTGATCGGGGTCATCTTTGCCTGGTTCAAACCAATCCAATGGTGGTTCACACCAATGAGGCGGTTCTGGATCCTCCGGATTTGCCAATTGATTTCGGAGCTCAAGTGGCGCGTCCCAGGCCCCCGAGAGCCCACGTGAATGAAGCCACAAACAAGAACCATCCTCAAGAGAAGAAATCGCCTGAGCAGCTTGCGCGAAAAAATGTGCGAGTTCGGTCTGCTCCATTCCAGCAGCAGGTCTGTCATTGCTTAATTTTTCAAATGGCAAAACTCTGTCAAAATATTTTGAAGAAGCGTGCGTCAATAACTCTGGAGCATCACTCAGCATGACCGGCGAATATCCTGCCTCGCCAATTTTCTCCAGCCAGCTATTCTCCTGAGAGGCACCCCAGAGCTGATCGTAGGCATCTATCAAATCAGGAGAACCAGCGATGGCTTGATCAAACAACAAGCTTTCTGAGGCGAGGCGATTAAAATTGGGAGTCTCAAATAAAGTACTCCCGTAAGCACCCAGTAAATTTGCTCCCAACTGGTCAATCACCAGAACGACGGCATTTCGAATTTCAGTTCCGCTCATAGACAATTCTGGGTTCTCAAGGTGGCCGTAAGAAAAGACAGCTTGGGTTAAAAATGAATCAAGCCTGCGAAATCACAGACAATAAACAAGGGCTGCTCATTGACGAATTTGCTAAAACCATCATATTGTCATCAGCGTTTTAATCAAACAGCAAGACATCCGGTGAGAATACTGTGTACGATCAACAGCGACTTATTGAATTAGTAAAACAACATGCCCTGCGTTTTGGCGATTTTACTTTAGCTTCCGGGAAAAAAGCCAGTTATTACCTGGACTGTCGCAAATTGACGCTCGATAGCGAAGGAGCGAATGTGATTGCCCAAGGCATTCTCGAAACAATGGGAGACAATCTTCCCGACGCAGTCGGAGGTATGGCGATTGGTGCCGACCCAATCACCGCAGCGGTCATCACTTGCGGGTGGCAGGCTGGCAAACCACTGAAAGGTTTTATTGTTCGCAAAGAAGCCAAAGCACATGGCACAGGGCAACAAGTCGAAGGCCCCGTCGAATCGGGACAGACCGCGGTAATGATGGAGGACGTGATCACGACCGGGGGAAGCTCACTTCGAGCAATTGAACATGCTCGAGAATTCGGACTAAAAGTCGATCGCATCATTGCGATCG
>Ga0315315_10007339_pt1 | contig 10204 bp, 7 predicted proteins | sample M140m3416metaG_FD_203699 | JGI IMG/M metagenome (GOLD analysis project Ga0315315, IMG submission 203699) | Ammonia-oxidizing marine archaeal communities from Monterey Bay, California, United States - M1 40m 3416 | ecosystem: Environmental > Aquatic > Marine > Intertidal zone | place: USA... | reverse complement strand
TTTGATGCAGTGCTGAATCAAGAGAGGCTGGCTTGAAAGGCCCGGAACGTACTCGTATTGCACGGCTCTGGAAACGCGAGGTGTTGAGCTCTCGCGGGTTGCAGCGGCACGCCCTCTTTTTACTCGCTGCACTTGCTATTGGTGGTGTCGCTTGGTATTTCCAGATCGCTGAACGCGAAGGCGACCATTGGTTTTCATTTCTTAAGGGTGAAACAGCACTGTGGGACGGTGGTTGGAGCGTTCCTGAGCCTCTTGCGACATTTCTGCCGATGATCTGGGTGACGCTCAGCATGCTGTTGATTGTCACGCTTCGTGACCGCTACTTTCGGGGAACAGAAGGAACCGGAATTCCTCAGACCATTGCGACTTTAAAAACAACCGATGTTGCGATTCGTGATCGGATGCTTTCAGGACGAATCCTGATTGGTAAGGTTTTGTTGTTGACCATTGGGCTGTTCTCAGGGATGACGCTTGGTCGTGAAGGACCCTCTGTGCATGTGGGGGCAGCTCTGATGCACATGATTACCAAGTGGGTTCGCTTTCCAAGGCACCTTGTTCGTCGTGGCTTGATCTTGGGTGGTGGTGGTGCTGGCATTGCAGCAGCGTTCAACGCACCGCTGGCCGGGCTCGTTTTCAGCTTTGAAGAAATTGCACGTTCGTTTGAAAAAAACAATGTCGGGACGGTGATCCGATCCGTCATTGTTTCTTGTGTTTTCATTGTGCTGGTGCTGGGAAAAGACTATCTGTTTTATGGTCGCATCGAGAGCACGGATGGCAACTGGACGGTTGGACAATGGGCGTCAATCTTTTTCATTGGAACCGTGGGTGGTTTTCTGGGTGGGATTTTTGCACAGTGTACTATCAAAGGTTCTGCCATCGCGAGTCGTTATATGAAACGGAATCGATGGTTGACGCCATTAGCGTTGGGGGCAGGTCTTGGGGTCGTGGGTTACCTTTCTGATGGCGATAGCTACGGAAGCGGTTATCAGCAAACGCAACAGATTCTGCTTGAGGGTGTCGAATACCCGTGGCACTTCGCGCCGCTCACTGCCGTTGCTTCGTTCCTGACTTTGGCCTCAGGAATACCGGGTGGGTTGTTCGATCCAAGTCTTACCGTGGGAGCCGGCTTGGGGCAGTTAATGTTACCCGTGGTCAATATGGTGTCGCCAGGAATTGAGCCAGAGGCGGTCATCATGATGTTCATGGTTGCTTATTTTGCTGGCGTGGTTCAAAGTCCAATCACTTGCGCGATTATCATGGTGGAAATGACGGCTGCAAGGCACATGACATTACCTCTGCTTGGGGTTGCTGTGATTGCCTACGAGTGTTCACACCTTGTCTGCCGAACGTCTCTCTACGAGTCGTTAGCCAATACATTTCTTGCCGGGCTTGGTGAGCAGTCTGCCGATAAATCAGCATTGGCTGATCAACCGCCTGCACCACCGCAGAAATGAGTTGGGCCGGCTAGTGTTTTTGTCCGAAATCATTTTGCCCGCTACGGTCCACGCCGTTCATCAGATAGATAGTTCTCTGGGAAAGATCCAGCTTGCCGGCGCCCAGGCTGGTTTTAGCGTCAGCGTGCCGATAGACCGACGTTGTTGGCATGTATCGCAGGGTCATGCCGCGCCGTGAGTGTTCTGAAAAATTCGCCTCAGATCCATGAAACAGGTAGACATCGTGCAGGGAAATTTGACCGGGTTCCAGCGTGATGTTGACCGCTTTGGATTCATCGAACGTTGATGAATCCAGTTCCAGTGGCAAAGCGAGTCCCTTTGCTGTATTTCTCTGATGTTGCGCAAGTGCTTGAGCACGGTGAGAGCCTGGGATGACCTGCAAGCATCCATTTGCAGGTGTCGAGGCGTCGATTGCGATCCAGACAGTGCAGGTTGCAAGTGGCTTGATAGGCCAGTACTCGCCGTCTTGATGCCATGGGGTTTTGCTTCCCGTTTTGGCCGGTTTGGCAAAAAAGCTGGAATTCCATAAGGCAACGTCATCGCCAATCAATTGGGACACCATGCTCAGAATCTCGTTCGTCTTGGCTACCTCCAGAAAAGCCGTGTCGTATGCCAGTAAAGCGGGGCAGTAGTCACTGAATTCCGGATGCTTGTCTACCAGTTGGTCGTGTGATTTGCGAATGCTGGAGAGAGTGGACTCTGGCAAGCGATAATCGGGTGTGATGTATCCCTCGCGATGGTATTGCTCTATTTCAGTTGTGCAAAGCATAGGGTGATGAGAGGTTCTTGAGGATGAAGGATAAGAATAATGCAATGCAATCTTGGATTGCAGGATGTATGTGGATTCAAACTGTGTTCGTCAAGTGATCCGTTGACAGGTTCGTGATATCTGGTTTTCTACGCTGGGGATGAGAGGGAGTTTTAGCAACGAGAGGTATTCGGTTTTGGAACTCGCTTTCAGTTGGTTGTCAGTCGCAGGATACGGTGGTGTCCTGTATCCACGATGTAGATTGATCCGTCCTCGTGGATGCAGATTCCGTGAGGTCGAAGTAATCCACGTTTCGGCTGCTCGACGCCTTTGCCGAGGATGCTGTTGACGGTCTGTTGTCGCGGATCATAGCGGACGACGCGGGCATTCTGGTCATCAGCGATGATCACATGATCGCCTTGGGTGATAGCAAGGTGTTTAGGAGAATTGAATTGCGACTCCAACGCTTTGCCCAATGCGTTACCGGGTTTCCCGGTTCCTGCTACTGTTTCAACTTTTCCGGCTGCATTCACTTTCCTCAATGCGTGACCGCTGCGTTCCAGCACATAAAGATTGTTGTGTGAGTCCACGGCTACTGCGCGTGGATCGATCAAAGGGCTCGTCGTGGCATCGGATCCGTTTTTGGGTACACCTTTTTTTCCGTTGCCCGCTACCGTGGTCACGATGTTGGACTTCAAATCAATCATACGGACTCGCCGATTTTTTAGATCAGCCACATAGAGTTTGTCTTGCGTAGGATTCAGTGATACGCACATTAAAAAGTTGAACTTAGCGGCATTCGCTGGGCCACCATCACCACTGAAACCTGCTTCGCCCGTTCCGGCGAACGTGGAAATGATGCCTGTCTTGGTATCGATTTTACGTACGCAATGATTCCAACTGTCTGCAATGTACAAATCACCCTCTGCAGTCGCAGCAATGTTGTGCATGCCATTGAAAGTGGCTTCGGTGGCAGGGCCAGTGTCTCCCGAATATCCTTTCGAGCCATTCCCCGCAATGATACTCAGCGTACCTGTTGAATCCCGCCGATGAATCCGGCCACCTGACAATTCCACAATGTACATGTTGTTCTTTGAATCAAACGCAACGCCAAAGGGAGAACTGAGTTTTTCCGGTGCAAGGGGTTTCTTGCTCTTGAGCGATTCTCCAATGACAACAGATGCTTTGGTCGATTGTTTCGTCTCAGCAGCCGTACTCAAGAAAGGTGGGTCAGCCATGCAGTTGCAGGCGACGATGAGCATGGCTAGAGCAGCAAGATGTCTGCAACAAAAATTGCTTGGATTCGATAATACATTCATCCCGTTCTCAGTTCCTTGGATAGAGGGGCATGCGGATTAGCTCGCCCCTGAACCAAATAAGGTGTAGTGCGAAAGGTTAGGTCGCTGTGAGTAATAAGAGGCTACATCAAGTTGAGAGCTAGTTGGACCATTGGAACAATGAGTCCCAGGATTGCAGAAGCAAGTACGAGCAGACCTAGGACGCAAGATATCTGGCCAAGTTTGCGGCGTTGAGAAGGCTTCTTAAGGCTGAAAGCACTGAATAAGATGGAAATTGTTGCTGTGAGGATAAACAGAGGCATCATCGGATGGATAAGCACAAGGCTCAGTGCGGACAATGGCACGTCGAATTCCATGGCCCACGTCTCGAGCATCATGCCACTGAAAAAGATTTTGAACGATAGCAATGGCCAAATACAAATTGCGATTACCAACGAAACCGGCCAATTCAGTGAACGGTTTACTTGTAGCTCCGTCGGAGGCGTTTCGTATGGATTGTTCGCTTTCTTTTCAAGCTCTGGAGTTGATTTGGGCGATGGCAAAGTTTTCGTTCTTTCAGCGGGAGACAATGAAGTGAATCGGGCTAGTGCGTTGGTTCTGGAGTTTAGCCGATTTCGCTTCATTATGTGTTTTGGTATTTAGTCGACGAACGTCGCGGTGGTGTCACCGAATGGTGGGGCGTGAATTTTGACAGTGCACTGCTGGTTGATGGGGATCAGGCTGGGAATTGAACCCGTAAGGATGATTTGGCCCTCTTGCAGATCTTCGCCAGTTTCTTCGAGTGTTGCTTGTAGCCATTGAAGTGAGGACTTTATGGTCTTAACGAGTTGCAGGCCTTCACAGGTTTCGACAACGTTGCCGTCAATCAGGATTGTGAGTTTGGGGTTTTCAAGATCATCAGTTCTCTCTGTAAGATCTCCAGTAATGAATCCTGCATGAATTGCGTTGTTGGCAATCAATTCACCCGCAGATGCTGGTGTGCCATGCATCACATGATTGTGGATTTCAATCACTGGCATGATGCAGGAGACGCATTCGGGAATTCCAGGTTGTGTAAAATCGGTTGGCTTCGGATTGCGTCTCAGGACGACGGCAAGTTCGCCTTCGATTGCCAAGTTCGAGTAGTTTCCGTATTTCAGACTGACGCCGGAGACATGCTGTTCTGATTGGTACAACCGACCAGTGACACAATGCTTGATGCCGAGTTGGGCGCGGATTGTTGGCGACGTGCATCCCACTTTGTAGCCGACGATTCGGTCCCCTCGATCAATACGTAATTTGGTCACAGCACGCTGCAGTCGGTAGCCCTCTTCCACCGTTAGTGAGAGTCCGTCGGCAAACAGGCTGCCGGGGCATCGGTTGTCATAATCCAGAAGTTGCTGTCTTGCCCAGCGAGTGTACTGGGCGGATTCGTTTTGTTCGTTTGTCATGTCGTGCGGTCGCGTGGGACTGGCTTGCAAGCGTTGGGGTTGAGAGGGCGGGTTTTGAGTGCTTGAATTTCACCTTGACGCATTTGTCATTGCTAATGGCCCCGTTAGGATGATTTTGCTTTATGCAAGGATGCCCTTCGCGACCTTTCCGTAGACATCGGTCAAGCGGTAGTCCCGACCACTGTGGTGGTAGGTTAGTCGTTTGTGATCCAGTCCCATGATGTGAAGCAGGGTGGCATGCAAATCGTGGATCGTACAGCGATCTTCAATTGCGTAGTATCCATACTCGTCAGTTTTGCCATAGCGGAATCCAGGCTTTACTCCTCCGCCTGCCATCCACATTGTGAAGCCTTCGGGATGGTGGTCACGACCGGGGTTGGCATTGCCCACTTGGACGGTTGGCGTTCGTCCGAATTCACCTCCCCACAATACAAGCGTATCTTCCAGCAGTCCCCGCTGTTTCAGGTCTGTCAGCAGCCCAGTGATTGGTTTGTCGATTTGCTTGACATTGATTTCATGACCTTTCTTTAGGTGCGTGTGCTGATCCCATTGCTCGTTGTTGAATGGCAGGGTGTTTGCGTGACTTACTTGGATGAATCGCACATCTCGTTCAGCAAACCTGCGTGCCAGAAGGCTTTCGCGTCCAAAGTTGGCTGTTTCGGGATCATCAAGTCCATAAAGCTCGCGGGTCGCAGCTGACTCTTCATTCAGGTTCATGGCTTCGGGGGCAGCAGTCTGCATGCGGAACGCCAGTTCAAAGGATTCAATGCGAGCGTCAATCTCCGGTTGTTCGCTACCCGACTGTTTGTGTTGCTGTTGTAACTGTCGAAGCAAATTGAGTTGCAGCCTCTGCTGAGCGTGATTAAGCCGCGGATTGGACAGATATTCGAATGTGGCGTCCTTCGCAGCCGCGTTGGGATAACCGGGAGTTCCCAGTGAGACTCCGGCGTGGCGGGCCGGTAAAAACGCACTGCCAAAATTGTTGACACCACCGTGCAGTGAGGTGGGGCAAATGGTCAGAAATGTTGGCAGATTCTCATTTGCAGATCCGAGCCCGTAACTGATCCATGATCCGGTGCTGGGACGCAACTGTGCCTCATCTCCGGTATGCAGTTTCATGCATGCTCCGCCATGCGCTACGTTGGTTTCGCAAACTGAATGTACCATGCAAAGATCATCAGCCACCTTGGGAAGGTGTTGCCACAACTCGCTCATCGGGATCCCCGACTTGCCACAGTTTCGGAATTTCCATGGGCTTCGCATCAGATCACCACGATCTGCAAATGTGACTCGCGAACCATCGAACGGTAGTTTCTTGCCGTCATCCCGATCGAGTTGCGGTTTGGGGTCGAAGAGATCGATGTGGGAGGGACCACCATGCATGAACAGAAAGATGATCCGTTTCGCACGAGCCGGAATCTGAGCCGCGACCTTGGTGCCATCGCGGTCCGCCATCGCTTGTGGGGAATGCAGCATGCTGGTCAAGGCCAGGCCGCCAAAACCGACGCACAAACGGTTCAGTGCCTGTCGACGGTTGGATGCTGGGTCAATCAACATGGATGTACTCGCTTGATAACAACAACGTGTGAACCATAGCAGTCCAGACCTTTAATTCTGTGTCTTGGTCCTCTGTGACTGTGGATTCGAAATCACGGACGAAAATTTTAAGTGTCGAAATTTCCTCGTCGGTTGCGGGGCGTTGAAATAAGTGTTCGTACAGTTGTTTGATTCGTTGCACGTCCGTTTTTTTCTGAGCGTTTTGATGTCCATTCAAGGCGAGCTGTGTATTCGTTGTTGTATCGTTGGCTAGAACCTTTTGGGCCATGTTCTCTGCCTGTTGCATCACCATCGGATCATTCATCAACAGCAAAGCCTGCGTCGGAACGGTCGTGCTATCACGACTTCCTACGGGTGCTGCAGCGTTAGGGAAATCATAAAGTGTTAAAAATCGGTGCGTGTTACATCGCACCACTGGCAGGTGGACTGAACGCCTGCGAAAACTGCGATAGGCAAGTTCGTTGTTTTTCAAGTCAGCTGGCGAAGGATCTTGAGTCTTGACAGACAATGGTTGGCCAACGAGGTCGAACGACAGGTCTCCGCCGTGCATCAGCAAGCCGTCCCGGATCGCTTCTGCTTCGATGCGGCGTTTGGAGAAACCTTGGACCCAAGTGTTGGGGGTGTCACTGGTCTCCTGCTGGTAGCTTGCTGAGGTCACGATCATGCGGTGCAGAGACTTAAGCGACCAGTCATGTTGAATCAACTCCAACGCGAGCCAGTCCAGTAGATCCGGATGGGTGGGACGGGAACCTTGCATGCCAAAATTATTGGGTGTTCTCACCAGTCCATTGCCAAAATGCCAATGCCACAAGCGATTGGCGATCACACGGGCAGTTTGCCCACCAGCTCCGGAGTCAGCATCCGTCATCCAATACGCAAACTGTTGACGTCCGCTCTGGTTTTCTGGAATGGAATAGGCCGCCACTATCGGCGCAGTGGCTTGATCTTGGGCCGATGCCAGGATTTGTGGGAATCCACGCATGACTTTGTCACCAAGTTGTCGATGGCTTCCCCGGATGTGAATTCTCGTGTCTCGGGAATCGCCGTCAGTTGCTGCCATCACTTTCTCAGGCTTGGGCGTCTGCTGTTTGTGTTTCGACAACCTCGCATTGAACTGATCAAGTTGGGCAAGGTCCTCATTGATGCGATTCGACTTGGCTGCCCGGATCAGCCGGATTTTGTCGATGTGCGACATCAACGGTTCCGATTCCAGTCGCAAAGTGATGGAGCCTTGTTTCAGCGCAAAGGTTCCTTCCGAAATCCAACGCTGGTGCTCTGGCATCCAGCCACCTGTGGTTTGTGAAATGGCATCTTTCTTTACAACCTCGCCGTTGATGAGGATGCGTCCGGGGCGAGCATTTTTGGCGGCGTATCGCAATTGAATCAGGTATTTCCCATCAGCAGGAATCTTGATGGCGTATTCAGCAAAGTTCTTTTGCGACCCACGATCTGAAATGATTCCAATCCCTTGGCCGTAGCTATCACTAAGGCTGGTGACATTGCCTTGTGCAAACGATTCGGCTTCTAATACCACAAGACTGATGGACTCATCTGACAGCCGTTTGTCAAATTGCAGTTGCAATTGGTCACGTTCATCCGTCAAGCGTTGCAGTTGCTGCTGATGATGATGCAACGCTTGTTGTAATGCAGCGGTCTGAATGGGTTGGTCGTTTAGCTGAGTGCTGTGAAAGATCCCTGCCAATGCGTAATAGTCCTTGGTAGGAATCGGGTCAAACTTGTGGTCGTGGCAACGTGCACAGCCAAGGGTAAGAGCGAGAAATGTTTTACCAACCGTGTCGATCTGTTCGTCTACGATATCAGCCTGTTTTTTGACCTCGTCTTGCTCGGCAAGGATCTTGGTTCCCAAGGCCAGGAATCCTGTCGCGGTTACCCTCGCATTTTTTCGTTCTGCGTCGTCGTTTGTTTCTTTTCTTGCTGAGTCTGAAAGATGCAGGTGGGCATTGGTGGTTCCATTGAGCAAATCACCTGCGAGTTGTTCATGCACGAAGGCATCAAAAGGCAAGTCTTCGTTGAAACTACTGATGACGTAGTCCCGATATCTCCATGCCAGTGGATATGCGTGGTTCTCATCACCGCCATTCGAATCACCGTATCTGGCGACATCCAGCCAGTGGCGACCCCACCGTTGACCATACTGCGGTGATGCCAGCAGACGGTCTATCAATCTGTCCCAAGCGTTGGGGCGATCGTCAGCGAGGAAATCTGAAACCTGTTGAGGTGTCGGGGGCAGTCCTGTGAGATCGAAGTACAGTCGGCGAACCAATTTTCTTGGGGATGCCGTTGGTCGAGGTGTAAGAGATTTTTGTTCAAGCTTGGCAAGAATGAATTGATCGATCGGATTTTGAACCCAATCACTGTTTTGGACGCTGGGTGGAGACACTCTAACGGGCGCAGTGAATGCCCAGTGTGATTCCCATTTTGCACCTTCCTGTATCCAACGAGTCAACTGCCCAATCTCAGTTGCTGACAATGCTGGGGCATGATCGCTTGGGGGCATTCGGTCATCACCCGTCGATTTTACTCGTGTAAGCAATTCGCTTGCAGATGGTTGCTTGGGAACGATCGCTCTCGTTCCTGATTCAAGTCGTCCCTTGGCTGATTTTTGAGAATCCAGGCGGAGTCCTGCCTCACGCTGTTGAACGTCTGGGCCGTGGCATTCCAGACAGTGTCGAGAAAGGATCGGCGCAATGTCTTCCCCGTAGTCAATGGCTGATGAAGCACGTTGCTCTGCCGTTGCGCAACTTGCAAGGATGGCGAGGCAAATGAGTGGCAGGTCGATTCTTGGCATGGCTCAGATTCGTTTTCAGATGAACCAGAATTCTAAAGCAAAATTGAGGGCTGAGCAGTGCATCAGAGTCACTTTGAGCATTTGTATGCACTTCACGTTGCACTGGGGTAGTGGGTTTCAAATCAGATTTGCTCGGAGCATGTTAAGGAAGCTGGATGCCTGGTTTGTTGCCTTGAGACGCAAAAGATCGTTTACGAGGGTGCGTTTCACGCTCCTGTAATATCGCAACACCTTGCAGAAAGTAGCAATATCGCAAGACCTTGCAGAAAATAGCGAGGTAACGTGTGTTCGTCCGTTTTTAAGCTTCCATCGGTATGTGTAGTTATTCTTATGGGGGGTGAAGAGTAAATTATGGCACCGATGCCCGAAGTTTGGGTTGCTCAAACGGAGTATAAATAAGCTGCACGGACACGATGACATGACGCGAAGCAGAAAGCTTCTGATGTCACGACAGTTTTGCTCGGAACCTGTGATACCGGAACCTGTGATACCGTGCCCGCCAATTCACCCACCAGTTGAATCTACCTGCCAATTGATCATGAAATTACAAAAAAACACCTCGGTGTCCTTCACTGCGGCTTTGCGTAGTCTGTCTCCTGTGCTGCTTAGCTTTGCTCTCTTTGCGGCGATCACGCAGAATTGTTTTGCAGAGACCTTTCCCGGAAAGGTCTCTCAGTTCCATTCGTTTCCAAGATACGATTTCGAGCATGGTGGACGGCGCTGCATTGTGGTGACTCCTCGTGTCGCTGCCGAGGGAACACCTTGGATCTGGAGGGCGCGGTTTTTTGGTCATCAACCCCAGGCAGACATTGCGTTGTTGAATCAGGGTTATCACGTGGCTTATACCGATGTCGGAAATCTTTTTGGGGCACCTGAAGCGGTTGAAATATGGAATGGATTTTATGAAT
>Ga0315315_10007338_pt1 | contig 10205 bp, 9 predicted proteins | sample M140m3416metaG_FD_203699 | JGI IMG/M metagenome (GOLD analysis project Ga0315315, IMG submission 203699) | Ammonia-oxidizing marine archaeal communities from Monterey Bay, California, United States - M1 40m 3416 | ecosystem: Environmental > Aquatic > Marine > Intertidal zone | place: USA... | reverse complement strand
ACTCGACAACGCGACTCGCTGAGCGAATTCTGGAACGCACGCCGGATGATCGGCCCTCGACCTTCATCTGTGCCTCCGCAGTCGGGTACTACGGCGATCGCGGGGCGGAGAGTCTTTCGGACGATGCGGCTATGGGGGAGGGATACTTGGCGGAGGTGTGCCGAGACTGGGAAGCTGCCGCTGCCGTCGTTGCTGCGGCGGGTATTCGGGTTGTGCAGCTTCGGATCGGAGTCGTTCTCGCTCGGGAGGGCGGCGCACTCGCTTTGATGAGATTGCCTTTTTCGCTTGGGGTAGGCGGTCGTCTTGGATCGGGAGAGCAATATTTTCCGTGGATTCATGCGGACGACCTGGTGCGGTCGATTCTCTTCTGCCTGGATGAGCCTATCGAGGGACCTGTGAATGCGGTTGCACCAGAGGCGGTGACGAATGCAGAACTAACGCGAGAGCTCGGAGCAGCGCTTCGTCGTCCGGCAGTGATTCCGGTGCCCGCTTTCGCCGTTAAGATCGCGCTCGGAGAAATTTCAGGAGAACTACTGGGGAGTCGCCTAGTTGTACCAGATCGTTTGCAGGACGCGGGTTTCGCCTTTGAGCATCCGACGCTTAAATCAGCACTGGAAGCGGAGCTTCGGAAAGTACGAGCGTAACCGCGCGCGGCGTGTGCCTCGGACCTTAACCCTGCAACGATGTCATGCAGAGTATTCGGTCCTAACGAGCTGTGACGGCTGTTCTGCGTTCGAGGTAAGACGCCTGGAATTCGCTTCGAATCGCATCGGGGAGCGTCGGCGGAGTTCCGAGTCTCGTCGCGCCGGAGATGATCATGGCGGCGCGTTCGATGAGTCGGGTCAGCTGGAGTGCTTCGCTTGGAGAGGATCCGACGACGACGAGGCCGTGATTTGCGAGTAGGACTGCGGCACGATCCCCAACGTGCTCCGCGGCGGATTCGCCTAAGGCTTTGGTGCCGGTTCGGTGATAGGGGGCGACTGCGACGTCTCCGCCTACGTAGTACTCGAATTCTTCAAGCACGCAGGGAATCGAATGGCCAGCGACGGCGAACATCGAAGCGTGAACCGCGTGAGTATGGACGACGGCTCCGATCTCGGGGTATTTACGAAGGCAGGCTAGATGGAGGTCTTGCTCAGAAGTTGGAAGGCGCTCGCCGTCCAATACCTTGCCTTCGAGATCCGTCACGACGAGATCTTCGGCGCGCATACTGGGATAGCTCATGGCTGCGGGCGTGAGGACAACACAGCCATCAGGCGTGCGTCCCGACACGTTCCCCGCGGTTCCTTCGGTCAATCCTTCGCGGTCCATGGCGTGAACCGCGGCGAGGACTTCTTGGCGTGTCGCTTCCCAACCTTGTCGCTTCGTGTCTCTCATTGGACTTTGCCCGAGTCTGTCGACGATCCGAAATCAGACGACGTTTCGGGATCGGTGCTAGGCGGTCCCTTTAATTCGACGGTGTTGCCGTCGGGATCATTTAGGTAGATCGAGAGGCCGAAGCCCTTGGCGCCATAGCGGCGTCTCGCGTTACCAGATTCAATTCCGTGCGCTTCGAGCTGCTTTCGGATCGCACCTTCGTCGAAGCTGGCGAGTTCGAGCGCGAAGTGGTCGACGTTGCGTGCTTCGTTCTCCACGGCGCCTCCGCCGGCTCGTCCAAGGGGCGAATCGATCGCGACGAGGTCGATGAGAGATACGCCGGCTCGGAGCTGGATGAGCCCCAACTCCTCGATGCGTCGCTCTTCTATGCAGCCGAGGACGCCGCAATAGAAGGCGAGCGCGCGGTCGACCTCTGCGACGCGCAGGACGACGTGATCGAGGCCGCGGAGCTCGATGGCCGGCATGGCTAATTCCCGCTGGGGGCGTCGGACGCAGGCGGCCGAGTCTCGAGTTTTGCGCGGAAAGCGTGGCGCTCGATCGCGAGTTCGATCAAGCGGTCAAGAAGGCGCGGGTAGGGCAAGCCTGTTGCCTCCCAAAGCTTCGGATACATAGACACGCTCGTGAAGCCGGGCAGACTGTTCAGCTCGTTCACGTAGATTTGGTGCGTCTCGCGGTCGACAAGAAAGTCAACGCGCGCCATGCCCTCGGCGCCGAGCGCGCGGTAGGCCTCGAGCGCCATCACGCGAATCGTGTCGGCGAATTCCGGGTCGAGATCCGAGGGAATAATCAGTTCGGTCGCTTCGTCGGCGTATTTTGCTTCGTAGTCATAGAAGGCTTGGGTCGAGCGAATTTCACCGACGACCGAGGCTTCCGGCGCATCGTTGCCCAACACGGCGACTTCGACTTCCCGTCCATCGATGGAAGCTTCGACGAGAACCTTGCGGTCATAGCGGCGCGCGTCGGCGATCGCGGCAATCAGTTCAGGTATGTCATTGGCGCACGTGATCCCAATCGAGGATCCGGAGTTTGCCGGCTTCACGTAGGCGGGAAAACCGATTTCCGTCTCGGCACGTTCTGCGGCGGCGGGGATGCCATCGCGATCGAGGTCCGCGGAGCTAAAGGTGAGCCAAGGGGTGACGGAGATGCCCGCTTGGGCGAGGAGCCGCTTGGCGAAGTCCTTGTCCATTTGGGCGGATGAGCTGAGCACGCCGGAGCCGACATAAGGAACGTCCGCCGATTCGAGGAGTCCTTGAAGCGCGCCGTCTTCGCCGCCGCGCCCATGAATGATCGGAAAGATGACGTCGAGCTGATGGACGGCGCCGTTCGCCCTCGCCTCGAGGGAATCAGGTCGTAGCGCGGCCTTCCCCGAGGTCGCGGGCAAGAAGACGCCCGGCTGCTCCAGCACATTTGCCAGGGTTGCCCCCGGAATGGCTTCGAGTTCCGCCGCATCGATCAGGTGCCAGCCGCCCGCCGAGTCCACGCCGATTAGCGAAATTTCGTATCGCTCTCGGTCGAGGGCTCCGAGAATCGATGTCGCCGAAATGAGCGAGACATCGTGCTCAACCGAGCGCCCTCCGAAGAGCAGTCCAATACGCAACTTTTCCATGATCTCCCCGGCCATGATCCGCTTCTTCCCATCGACCTCAAGGTGCATGCCCACCTGGGGCACCGTCATGTGCCCGCGGGTTCGATGGCGAGGATGATACGCGGAGAGCCCTGTCCTCGCCCGACCTGGTCGCCCCGCGAGGCGACGAGTTGAAATGGCCGGGTCGCGTCCGTAAGCTCGCCGCCTGACCGCCCCCTGCCGATGCCACCCCTGGCTCGGCTGCACTTCTCGGACCGGACCCCCAAGACCATGCTGACCACGATCGAATGCGCCGGACATCCGCGCGATATGGGCCTCGCACAGGGCGCGGCTTCGAAGGCTGCGATCCGGGAAGAGGCCGCAAGGCTGGGCCTTCCTATGAACCGCTCTCGTCGGCCTAGCCTGGGGGCTCTCGCGATTGGTACTGTGCGTGGTGCGGGCGCAGGCCGGGAAATGTTTCGGCATTTCGCGCACCTCGCCGAGCGCCTCGAGGGCGTCGCGAAAGAGGCGGACCTACCCCTAGATACGGTGCTCGCGATTCATTTGCGCGTGCGGGCCGGCGGTGCTCAGGCGGGTGTGTTGTCTAGGCGTTCAACTTTGCGTGCGCGTTCCACCGCCTCCAGTAGTGACGCCAAGCGTTGGTGCCTCGAACGAAGTTTGCCCCGGGCGTCCGCGACCGAAGCCGGATGGATCGTTCGAGATAGTCGGCCCGCGGTCGGCTTTCGTTCGGTCGAAGTGACGCTGCCTTGGCTGGTGTCGTCTGTTGCTGGACTGAACGAGGGCGGCCTTGCGGTAGTGGCCGGGCCACTGCTTTGGGGAAGCCCAGGCCGGGATGGCAATCCAACCTCGTTACTTCTCGTGCAAGAATGTTTGCAACGCTTTCCCGACCTCGAGGGTGCGCTCGATTGGTGCAGTAAACGTCCGGTCGAAGGGGAGCAATCGATTCTCTTAGCCGATACCTCTGGCGCATTGGCGACGGTTGTTGTGAGTGGTCGGGAACGTCGTATTCAGCTCGGCGAGGGCGAGCTTCATCTTGAAGGAGGCGAGCCGCCCGAGCCCTCTAGCGGAGCCGTTTCAGCAGGAGCTGGCGAAGACCGGATCTGGATCGATCCATGCGCCGGCCGCTTACAATTGCATGTGGGCGGTGCCGATCTCGAGATCGAGTTACCGCGCACGAAAGAGGCGGCTTCGGAAGAGGGCTGAGCCCTTTTCTCGGTACCGGCTCCGGATCTCCGGCGTACGCTCTCGCATCAGCGGGGGAAGTAGTAGATTTGATCGCCGCACGTCTTCGCGTGCGATGTGGAGGCGGGCCGATGTTCGATCTGACGGGACGAGTGGCGATGGTAACGGGTGCCGGTCGTGGGATTGGCGCAGAAGTGGCGCGAGCTCTGGCTGGGCAGGGTGCGGCGATAGCGGTGAACGATTTCGTTCTGGGGTCGGCAGAGCGGTTGGCCGAAGAACTGACCGCCGCGGGTGGGCGTGCGGTGGCTGCGCCTTTCGACGTGAGTGACTACGACTCCTGTGGTGAGGCAATCGCACGGGCGGCCGAAGCGCTTGGCCCGATCGATATTCTGGTGAATAACGCCGGCGGCTCTCCCGATGGGATGTGGCCGATGCCCTTTCTAGAAACGCCCCGCGAGAGCTGGCCCAAATTCATCGGAATGAATCTAGACGGCGTGATCAACTGCACGCATCACGTGCTGGGATCGATGGCGGAGCGAGGCTGGGGCCGGGTTGTGAGCGTATCTTCCGATGCCGCCCGTACAGGCTCCCACGGCTCTTCGATCTACGGTGCGGCGAAAGCGGGAGGGGAAGGGCTGATGCGAACCCTGTCGAAGGAATATGGGCCGAAGGGCGTGACCACGAACAGTGTCGTGTTAGGGCTGATTGACACCGTGCCCAAGGAATTCCTCGAAAGCAGGGACGTCGGCTCTGCATATCCGATGCGACGCGTCGGCACTGCCAAGGATGTCGCCGCCGGGGTTGTGTACTTGACCAGCGAAGAGGCGGGCTGGGTCACCGGCCATTCTCTCGTGATCAACGGCGGCGGAACCGGTTGAGGGCTTCGGCGGGCCTGCAGTTGCAGCCGGAGTTACAAATGGAATCGGAGCTAGAACTCAAACGAACCGAAGCGACTTAACGTCGACGTCGGCCGCCTCCGCCACCACCGCCGCCACTTCGGCCACGACTTCCGCCAGCACCGCTGCCGCCACCGCTATCGCTGCTGCCCGTTCGGGATCGCCGTCTCTGGCTGCCCTCAGGCTTGCTGGCGTCTTCGCGGGCGCGCTCGGTCTCACGATCTTCGACCGCCGGCACGTCGTCATATTTTGCTTTTACGTCTTTGACCTGGGGAGCCGCTGCGGGCTGCCCGATCAAGTACCCCGCGGCGAAGCGAGCGAGTTCAAGCATGCCCTCTTCGTTCTCGGCGAGCTTCTGTACAAAGGGAAGTATTCGGTCGACCCGCGCCTTGGCATCATCTGCGCCAACGGCTTCGAGGTCTTTGTTCGACTTTTCGCGAAGCGTGTCGAGCTCGACTTCGATGGCCTTCCGGTCGGACTCTTCGGATTGTTCCTTCTCGCGCTTCTGGAGTCGTCGCGTGAGCTGTCGTTCCGTCGGAACCTTCTTCTCGGTGATCGTGATCTCGTTCACGGTCTGCATGAACTTGAAGTTTCCGATGTCGAGGCCGGAGATGAGCGAGACTGCTACGCCGGACTTGCCCGCGCGCCCGGTTCGACCGGTGCGATGGACATAGACCTCGGGTGAGTCGGAGGTTGTGTAATTGAAGACGTAGGCGAGGTCTGAAATGTCGATGCCGCGGGCAGCTACGTCTGTTGCCGCGAGGAAGCGCAGCTCGCCGCTCTTGATCTTATTGAGCGCCTTCTCACGAGCTGACTGCTGCAAGTCGCCGGAGATTTGATCGATATTGAAGCCGCGCTTTGAGAGGTAGGCCGTAATGAAGCGAACGTCTGCCTTCGTGTTGCAGAAGATGATCGCGCTCTCAGGATTTTCGTATTTCAGGATGCGCGCGAGGACAGCTTCTTTTTCAGCAGCCGCACACATATAGAAGCAATGTTCGATCTTCTGCGGTCCGCCTTCGTCGGCGATCGTAATGTCCTGGGGCTCCGTCAAGAAGAAGCGTGAGAGTGAGCGAACCTTCTCGGGCATCGTCGCCGAGAAGAGATGCGACTGTCTCTTGCGGGGCAGGTAGCTCGCGACTTCTTTCATGTCCGGCCAAAAGCCGAGAGAAAGCATCTCGTCCGCCTCATCAAGAACGAGGATCTTGGTAGACTTGAGGTCCATTCGGTCGTTTTTGAGGTGGTCGAGGATTCGGCCAGGCGTGCCGACGACGATATGGGCGCCCGCTTCGAGTCCTGCGAGTTGGGGGCCATACGCGACGCCGCCATAAATGGGCAGCGTGCGAACGCCACGGTTTTTCCCGAGCGCGTCCAGATCGACCGCGACCTGATTCGCGAGCTCGCGAGTCGGCAGCAGGATAATGGCTTGGGTCTTCGCGAGATCCGTGTCGATGGCTTCGACGATCGGGATACCGAAAGCACCGGTCTTGCCGCTACCGGTCATGGCTTGGACGATTAGATCTCCGCCCTCGCGCATTTTAGGGATGGCCGCCGCTTGAACGGGGGTCGGGGTTGTCCAGCCGAGTTCCATGATGGATTTTTGGATATCGGGGGCAATGTCAGCGAAAAGTTCATTAAGTTCAGTCATATGCGGCCGGCACGCTAACCCTCGGACCCGGCGCGCGCAATCGAAGAACGACCTTGGCCCCCGCAGGCCGTGCTAACATCGCCCGAATGCCAGGAATCGCACCTAAAGACGTGGCCCATGCGGCTAAACTCGCTCGACTTGCCCTCTCTGACAAAGAACAGGCAGCAATGGCCAAGGATCTCGAGGGAATTCTTGGGCATGTCGAATCGCTTAATGCTGTGGACACCGAGGGCGTTCCGCCCACGCTCCATGGCTTCGAGCTCTCGACCCCTCTCCGGCCCGACACCCCTGTCGAACCGATGGATCCGGCACTCGCAGTCCTGAACGGGCCAGCCAGTCAAGGCACGGCCTTCCTGGTCCCCAAAGTCCTCGAGGAGGAAGAATAGTCCGATGGGCCAGGCTGAATCCTTGTTGGCGGGAGGCCTCGCGGAGATCCGCGAAGGTCTCGACCGCGGTGACGCAACCTCTTCTGAAATCGTCGAAGCGAGTCTTGCTCGCATCGAAAAGACGGCCGCGCTGGCGGTTGTCGTCTCGACTCGGGCGGAATCCGCACGCGCCGAAGCCGAGGCCGCATCTAAACGAATCGCTGCGGGTCAGGCCTTGTCGCCTCTCGACGGTATTCCGGTTCTCCTGAAAGACAACATCGTGCATGCGGGCGAGCCGGCGACCTGCTCCTCGCGAATCCTCGAAAACTTCATTTCGCCCTACGATTCAACCGTCGCCGAACGACTACAAGCAGCTGGCGCGATCTTGGTCGGGCGAGCGAATATGGATGAGTTCGCGATGGGGTCTTCGACGGAAAACTCAATCCACGGCCCGGCGCATAATCCTTGGAAACTCGATCACACATGCGGTGGGAGTTCTGGTGGAAGTGCCGGGGCAGTGGCGGCTGGGCTCGTTCCGATTGCGCTCGGCTCGGATACGGGTGGCTCTATTAGGCAGCCTGCGAGTTTCTGCGGTGTAGCGGGCTTGAAGCCGACTTATGGGCGCGTGTCGCGTTGGGGCCTTGTCGCTTTCGCATCATCTCTCGACCAGATTGGCCCTTTGGGTAGGCGCGTTTCGGATTGTGCGGCGGCACTGCAGGTCATCGGCGGACACGACCCACGAGACTCTACGTCAGTTCCGGAACTACTTCCCTCGTTAGGCGGTGCGCTCACGGGGAATGTCGAAGGCCTAACGATCGGATTGCCTGAAGAATATTTCGTGGAAGAGGGTGTTGATCCTGCTGTGCTTGCGCGCGTTCGTGATGCGATCGCCGAGCTTGAAGCCGCCGGCGCCAAGACGGTCCCCGTTTCGCTTCCGAATAGCCCGCACACGATCGCGACTTACTACGTGATCGCGACGGCGGAAGCGTCGAGCAACCTCGCTCGCTTCGACGGCGTGCGGTACGGACGGCGCGCAGACAAGGTAAAGGATCTCGAAGACCTTTATATGCGTTCGCGGTCCGAGGGGTTCGGAGCGGAGGTGAAACGTCGAATTTTGCTCGGGACGTACGTATTGTCTGCAGGCTACTACGATGCCTATTACGGTCAGGCGCAGAGAGTTCGGACGCTGATTCGTCGCGACTTTGAGCGCGCATTCGAGACGTGTGATGTGATTGCGACGCCGACGATGCCCGAAACTGCTTTCGCGCTTGGAGCGAAGGCCGATGACCCGCTCTCTATGTACTTGTCCGACATCTATACGGTTTCTGCAAACCTCGCTGGACTTCCGGCATTGTCGATGCCCTGCGGCCTCGCAGATGGGATGCCCGTCGGTCTTCAACTTATCGGCAAATCGCTCGATGAGGCCACGATCCTTCGGGTCGGTGATGCACTCGAGCGCCGAACCGATCATCACGCCGCGCGTCCGCCGGAGATCGCCTGATGTCCGTATTGCCCGATCGATATGAAATGGTGATCGGCCTTGAGGTGCATACGCATCTCAAGACTGCTTCGAAGCTATTCAGCCCCGCGCCCGTGCAGTACGGCAAGGACCCGAATCATTCGGTGCATCCGATTGATCTCGCCATGCCCGGCGTGCTTCCGGTTTTGAATGAGCGCGTCGTCGAACTCTCGATCCGCTTGGGCCTCGCTATTCATGCCACGGTTAATCGATATTCCGTCTTCGCACGAAAAAACTACTTCTACCCGGACCTGCCGAAGGGCTATCAAATTTCGCAATTCGAGGAGCCGATCGTTTCCGAGGGTTGGCTGGACATAGATGTTGAAGTCGCAGACGATGGGCAAAGCGTTTCGGCAGGAACAGGTAAAGGAAAGAAGAAAAAAAAGGGCGCTGTCCCAACCTTAGAGCGAAAGCGGATTGGCATTACTCGCGCGCATATCGAAGAAGACGCGGGCAAGTCGATTCACGACATCTCGATCGCAGGTTCTGACGATTCGTGCATCGATCTGAATCGTGCAGGCGTGCCTTTGCTCGAAATCGTTTCCGAGCCTGATATGCGTTCTGCACAGGAAGCGACTGCCTATCTTCGCGCGCTCCGATCAATTCTTAGGTACTTAGGCGTGTCTGATGCCGATATGGAGAAGGGACAGTTTCGCTGCGATGCGAATGTGTCGATTAGACTTCGCGATGCTCCCGAATTCGGCACGCGAACTGAAATTAAGAATCTGAATTCCTTCACGAACGTCGAAGACGCGATTGAGGCCGAGGCGCTTAGGCAGCTCGAGTTGATCGAGGACGGCGAAGACATCGTGCAGGCGACTATGGCCTATGACCCCGAGCGGCATCGCACCAGCGTGATGCGCTTGAAAGAAAATTCGGACGACTACCGCTATTTCCCCGATCCCGACCTGATTCCTCTGCGCATCGACCCCGCTCATATCGCGGCCGTGCGAGAAGCACTGCCAGAGCTGCCGGAAGAGAAGCGCAACCGCTTCGAGACGGAGTACGCGCTCTCGGCGTACGACGCCGATGTGTTGACTGCGACACGCGCTTTGGCGGAATTCTTCGAAGCGACGGCAAAGGGTTGCGGCGCACCGAAGGTTGCCGCGAACTGGATTACCCGAGACGTGCTGCGCGAAATTAAAGAGCGCGAGTGCGAACTCGAAGACCTATCGCTCACTCCGGAGATGCTCGGGAAGCTGATCGCTCTCGTGGAAGAGGGTCGTTTAACGGCTCGGAGCGCGTCGCAGCTCTTCCCCTATTTGGTTTCCGACGGCGGCGATCCCGAAGCGTTGATGGTGGAGCGCGGGTTGGAAGCAGTTTCGGATGTGGGTGCGATCGACGGCTTCGTGGATGAGGTGATCTCCGCAAACGCGGACGTTGTTCAGCAGGTCCGCGACGGCGACGATAAGCCACTCAACTTTCTGATGGGCCAAGTCATGAAGGCGAGCCAAGGCAAAGCGGAACCCGGACAGGTTCGGAAGGCACTGGCGGAGAAGATCCGGGGCTAGTTTTCGGTTCTGTCGGGGGAATCGTGTTCAGACTCATTCCGAAGATCATCGCGGTGACCTTGGCTTTGGCATTGCTGGTGATCGGTGGTCTGTCAGTTGCCTTGCCGCGACTCGTGAACTCAGAA
>Ga0315315_10007337_pt1 | contig 10205 bp, 9 predicted proteins | sample M140m3416metaG_FD_203699 | JGI IMG/M metagenome (GOLD analysis project Ga0315315, IMG submission 203699) | Ammonia-oxidizing marine archaeal communities from Monterey Bay, California, United States - M1 40m 3416 | ecosystem: Environmental > Aquatic > Marine > Intertidal zone | place: USA... | reverse complement strand
TTTACAAGCTCATTATAGAAGTACAATAGACTTCTCTAATAATGCTCTTCAGGCGGCAGAAAAGGGTTTAATCAGGTTATTTAACGGTATTAAAACATTAAATAATCTTATTTCAAAAGAAAAATCCACTGTAGACGTATCCTCATTTATATCAAAGTGTGATAATGCTATGAATGATGATTTAAATACACCAATAGTTTTATCTTATTTGTTTGATTTAGTTAAAATAATTAATTCAACAAAAGAGAATAAGTATGATTTATCAAGTGAAGATATTGAACAATTAAGGAAATTATTCGATAAATATGCTATAAATATTTTTGGCCTTGCTAATAGCGAAAAAGAAAGTGATGCATCTGATGTGAACGGCTTAATGTCTTTAGTTCTTGAAATAAGGAATCGATCAAAAGAAAATAAAGATTGGGAAACAGCAGATAAGATTAGAGACGGATTAAATAATTTAAATATTGAAATAAAAGATACAAAAGATGGAGCGACTTGGATTCTTAAGAAATAGATTTAACATACTTATATTATTATTTTTTATTTCATGTGTAAAAGAAAAAAAAACACAAACTCCAATTGTTCAGGAGGAAACTAAAATAGAAAAAGTTAGTATTCCAATTTTCAATGCTGATTCAGCCTATTTTTTTGTTGAACAACAAGTTTTATTCGGACCTCGATCTCCTAATTCTGAAGCTCATAAAAAATGTGGTAAGTATTTAACTTCGAAATTAGATAATTATGGGGCGAAAATATATATACAGGAATCTAATGAGAAAAGGTTTGATGGTAAGTCTTTAAACATGAAAAATATTATAGGTTCATTTTCACCTGAAAAGAAAGATAGAATTTTTTTATGTGCACATTGGGACTCTAGATATGTTGCAGATCATGATAAAGAACGAACTAAACAACCCATTGATGGTGCTAACGATGGCGCTAGTGGAGTTGGAGTGTTAATGGAAATAGCTAGACAAATATCAATAAAACAACCTGATATTGGAGTTGATATAATATTTTTTGATTTAGAAGACCAGGGTGATGGAGGTTCTGGCGATGTGTTAAGTTGGTGTATAGGTTCTCAGTATTGGTCTAATAATCCACATATAGAAAACTATAATGCTAATTATGGAGTTTTATTAGATATGGTTGGGGGACCCGGTGCTATTTTTACACAAGAGGCATACTCTGTTGAGTATGCTAAAGAGATTGTAGATAAATGTTGGGACCAAGCAATAGAATCAGGATTTTCAGATTATTTTTCTTTTGAAAAAACACCTGGAATAATTGACGACCATCTACCTATTAACGAAATAATTAGGATACCAACTATTGATATTATTGAATATGACCCATCTACTGAAAGTCATTTTAATAAATTTTGGCATACTCATGGTGATGGAATGAATAATATCTCAAAAGAAACATTAAATGCAGTTGGTCAAACAGTATTGGCTGTAATTTATAATGAATAAGATAAGTTTATTTCTAGAGTTTTTATTTAAGTCGATTTAGCCAGGTGTTCGTTTTATAAGTTGAAGTAGTAATTTTTGTTAAGTCTAGTTGAGAATTAAATAAAAATGTGGATTCCCCTCCCATAAATCCAATTTCACAATTTCCCTTAATTATAAAATTAAATTCATTGTTATTAATTATTTCCTGAAAATATTTTTCTGTTTTTTTAGCGAAAACAGGAATCATATTTGGGTAGTAAATTAAGTTTGTTTTTTGTCTATCAGTAAGAGTTATGTTTGCTTTCTCTATATTAAAAAGATTAAAGGTAGATACTGTATCATTGTTTAATGTTAAAACAGTAAACTCAATTAATCCATTTGTTTTAGGTTCTTTATACATATTTTTTAATCTCCATGAGAACCTTTGACCAATACCATTATAATCTACATAACCTTTAAAAAGTATATGTCTAAATGGAATGATAATTTGAAAAAAGAAAAATACCAAGAAGAAATATGCAACAACTTTATTAAACTGTTGGCGATACAATAACCTGGCATTATTTTTTAAAATTCTTTTCTCTATATTAATAGGGTCTATGAAAAGAATTAGTGTGCTAATCATTAAAAATGGAAAAAAACCAATTTCCCCGCCAATTAATAGAAAAATAAAAAAATTAAATAGGTGAAATAAAAAAGACGATATTAATCCAAAAAAACGCGTTTTTTTAATTATTAAAATGGGCCCAATCAACAGGTCAAAAAACAGACCTAAATATGAAAAAAAAGGAATAAAAAGAGAAGTTTTTTCTAGACCCGCTTCTGATAGTATATATGTCATTGGCTGAATATCAATTAACCAATAGGGGTTTAGCTTATTTATCCCTGCAATAAAATATACTATTATAATTAGACCTTGTAGTGAATAAAGATGAAGCTTTGGGATTTTAATTTTTTCTGATTTAGAAAAAGGTGTTTTAGTAAAAGATAGTAATAAGCAAATGATAGAAATCAAGTAGTAATGATTATTGAAATAACCTTGGCAAAGCAACCACAAATACGAAAATGAACATAAATATATAACTAATCCAGTCCTATGAAATTTATTACTTATTATTAAAATAGGACTAATTAATAGTAACCCGTTTAATCCAAAATTCATTAATGGTTCGCTCAAGGGCTCTAGTCCTTTTATAAATGGAAATAAAAAAGTAGGTTCAATTATGTTATTTTGAATAAATCCAATTATAAACCAATATAGACTTTGTAAAAAAAGTATAATACCAAAGGAAATTCTAAAAATAGATAGAGAAATCCCAGACACTTCTTGACTTAAATATGCTATAACTTTTTTCAATTCAATATTTAAATAAATTATATAACTAATGTATTGTTTTTTAATTAAATTTAATGATATACACTATGATAACCCAAGGCGAAAAAAAACTTTTTTTATTAGACTCTTATGCTTTAATATATAGAGCGTACTTTGCTTTTATAAAAAATCCACGAATTAATTCAAAGGGATTAGACACTTCAGCTATTTATGGATATTTAAATAGTTTAATTGAACTTGTTAGAGAAGAAAAACCAACTCATTTAGCTACTGTATTTGATTTAAAAGGACCAACTTTTAGGCATGAGAAATATCCGGCTTATAAAGCCAATAGAGATGCCATGCCAGAGGGTATTTCAGGCGCAATACCTTACATAAAGTCATCTTTAGAGGCTTTAAATATCCCACAAATTTCTTTACAAGGTTATGAAGCTGATGATGTTATAGGAACTTTAAGTAAACAAGCTGATAAAGAGGGATTTCAAACATATATGGTTACTCCTGATAAAGATTTCGGTCAATTAGTAACCAAGAATACATTTATTTATAAGCCAGGAACTCGATTTAGTGGGCCAAAAGTGATGGGGGAAAAAGAAGTTTGTGAAAAATTTGGTCTTGATAATATTGATCAGTTTATTGATTTTTTAGGTATAATGGGTGATAACTCTGATAATATTCCTGGAGTTTTTGGTGTTGGTGAAAAAACTGCTCAAAAGTTAATTACAGAGTATGGGTCAATAGAAAAAGTATATGATAGTATTGATAAAATAAAAGGAAAATTAAAAGATAAATTAGAGAATTCTAGGGACAATGCTTTTTTATCAAAAGAATTAGTTACTATTAATACTGATGCGCCAGTAGAATTTTCAATTAAAGATTTTAAAATACAGGAACCTAATTTCCAAAAAGTGGAACAATTATTTGAAGATCTAGAGTTTAAAAATATTTTAAATAGGTTAAAAAAAATATTTGATATATCAAATACTGAAAATAATAACGATAAAATAGAAAATAGCACAGGAATTCAAATAGATCTATTTTCTCAAATTGAAGAAAAGTCCTCAATTATTGATGAATCAAGAAATTATTTTTCTAAGCAAATATTAATAAACAATTTAAAAGAACTAAATAACTTTAAAGAAAAATTATATTCATATGATAAAATAAGTTTTCATTGTATAAAAACAAGTCAAAATAAACATATTATAAGTTTATCATTTAATGCTAAAAATACATTTCTTTTAAAGGAAAATAATAGAGATATAACTATTAATGTAATCAATCAATTTATTGAAGATTTATTTATTTTGAATATCGAAAAAATATGTTACGATATAAAAAATATTTGGAAGGTATTTGATTTCAAATTTAACTCTATTATTAATCCAAATATGTTTGATATAATGCTAGCAGCATATATTATTAATCCTGATGAGAGAAATAATCATAATGTTTTAATAAAAAGAATTTTAAATATTGATTTGTACTCTAATAAAACTGATTATGAAGAGCACGATGATTACTTATCTAACTTGACTGTATTAAACTTTAAATTACAAGAAGAACAAATTAATCTTTTAAAAACATCAAATACTTTTGATGTTTTTAAAGAAATAGAAATGCCACTAATTTCCATTCTTTTTAAAATTGAAAAGGAAGGCTTTAATTTAAATAGGAAAACATTATCAGTATTTTCTAAAAAATTAAAATCTGAAATCGCAGAAATTAAGGAAGATGTTTTCAGGATTTCAGGAAAGGAGTTTAATATTTCTTCTCCAAAACAATTAGGAGAGGTTTTATTTTTAGATTTAAATCTTGAAAAGAATGCTAAAAAAACTAAAACTGGTCAATTTTCAACATCAGAACAGAATTTACAAAGATTAAAAAACACACATCCTATTATTGAATTAGTTTTGAAGTATAGGTCACTAGAAAAATTATTTTCTACTTATGTTGATGCATTACCCAATTTAATTAATATAAAAACTAAAAAAATTCATACGACATTTAATCAAGCTGTAGCCGCAACAGGCAGGTTAAGCTCTAAAGAACCAAATCTTCAAAACATTCCTATTAGAACTAAATATGGTAGGGAAATTAGAAGAGCATTTATTCCCTCAGACGGTAGTATTTTATTAGCAGCCGATTATTCACAGATAGAATTGCGTTTAATTGCTGAGTTTAGCTCTGAACCAATAATGACAAAATCTTTCCTAGAAAATAAAGATATCCATTCTATGACTGCATCTACATTATTTAATGTTCCATTTGAAGAAGTCACAAGAGAAATGCGATCAAATGCTAAAACAGTAAATTTCGGAATTATATATGGAGTTTCTGCTTTTGGATTAAGTCAACAAACTAATTTAAATCGAAAAGAATCTGCTATTTTAATAAAAACATATTTTGAGAAATATCAGAAACTAAAAACATATATGAATCATCAAATTGCATTTGCTAGAGAAAATGGTTATGTAGAAACTATTTTAGGTAGAAGGAGATATTTAAAAGATATTAACTCAAGAAATGCTTTATTAAGAAGTCACGCTGAGCGAAATGCAATAAACGCACCTATTCAAGGATCTGCTGCTGATATTATAAAAAAGGCAATGATTGATATCTTTAAGGAATTTGATTCTTTAAAAATCAAATCAAAAATGATATTACAGGTACACGATGAATTAATTTTTGATGTACACAAGGAAGAAATAGAAATAGTTGAAAAAATTGTAAAAATAAAAATGGAAAATGCGTATAAAACTAATATACCCTTAAAAGTTGAGTCTGGCTTTGGGGATAATTGGCTACAAGCTCACTAGCTTTATTTTGAGTTTTTATTATTGTTGAAAATAGTATAGAGAAATAGTAATGCAGCAATTCCTACAAATGTATTTTGACCTAATTTGCCAATTGCTTTAGAAATATTACCTACAACATCCCAACCAAGAATAGGTTCCCCTATAATTAATTGAACAGTAATTCCTAGACAAAGAAAACTAAATGCTAATGGAGTAGTTTCTTGAATTATTGTATTTATTTTTTTAAATATATTTTTCATGTCTTTTTTTTTTTACTTAAAAACCCGCCAAAAGGCGGGTTTATTAAGTAATAATCAAAATTATTTTTTGATTAATGAAAGTACAACAATTAGTGTTACTAGACCTGCAAACCCACCGTTTGCGAAATCGGTAACAAATCCTTGGATGTTACCTATTACGTCCATCCCAGCACCCATTGCCTCTCCTAATAATATTTGAGCTACTATTCCAAGCCCTAAAAGCGACATAAATAAGCCAGCTAAGCCAGCGATAAAGTCGCCAAATGATTTAAATACTGAATTCATAGCATTCGTTTTTTTGGTTAAACATTTCAAATTTATGTAGTAATGTGCTATTATTCTAAAATATGTTATGTTTCAATTCAATTTTTAATATTTATACATATTTTAATTTAATTGTTTTTTTTTTTTAAATACCTCTGTTAATATGTAATTGTCGAAATTTTATTTATGTTATTTATTAACATCAAATAGTGAATTAAAAAAAATAATCATAAGTTATTGATTTTCAGATTTTTATGCTTAATTATAATGGTAAAATGATGTAAAATAGTATAAACAAAAAAAAATATGGATTTTGATACTTTTGTGTTCTTTTTAACTATTAATTTCAACGAATTTTTCAATATCTCCTGTTGATCCAAATAAAATTAAAATGTCATTTTCATTTATTATCGTATCCGCAGAAGGAATCCCAAGTATATTATGATTAATTTCATCATTTGAATTTTTTTGGCCCCTCAAAAGTGTTATAAGATTTAATCCAAAATCTTCACGTAATTTAATTTCTCCTAATTTCTCACCACATAATTTTTCTGGAGATTTAATTTCGGCAATCAAATAATTATCTGGTAATTCTAGACTAAATAGAATATTAGGGTTTAGTAAGCTATTAGTAATACTTTTTCCAATTTCATCTTCCGGGGATAAAATTTCACTGATGCCTAACTTTTTTAATATTAACCTTTCATTTTCACCCATAACCCTCCCAATAATTCTTTTTATTGACAATTCTGTTAAAATGTTTGCGCATAGAATCATAGATTTGAAATCTTCTCCAATTGCAATAATAACAGCATCCATTTCTTCGATGTTTTGGTTTAATAAAGCTTGTTTATCTGTAGCGTCAAGAGCAACAGAGTATGAAACAAATTCTTTAATATGCTCTATTTTATCAATATCTTTATCAATTGCAATTACTTCGGCACCTTTTTTAGATAAGGTTTTGGCTATGGTCATACCAAATTGACCTAAGCCGATTATAGCAAATTTATTTTTCATAATTTGTTAGATTTATTTCAATTTATTAAAAGATTTTGATAAATCATTTATTAAATCTTCATGATTTTCGATCCCTACACTTATTCTAATTAATGAGTCAGTAATTTTATTCTTTATTTTTAATTCTTTTGATAAGCTTGCGTGAGTCATTGAAGAGGGATGTGAAATTAAAGATTCAACGCCACCCAAGGATTCTGCAAGAGTAAATATTTTAAGATTAGAAAGAAATTTTTTTGCAATACTAAATGAGTTCTTTTTTAAATTAAAAGAAACCATTCCCCCAAAACCCCTCATTTGTTTTTTTGCAATTCCATGATTAGGATGAGTTTTTAAACCAGGCCAATAAACTTCTTTCACCATTTTATGAGATGATAGAAAAAGGGCAATTTCTTTTGCATTAGAGCAATGTTTTTCCATTCTAATATGTAATGTTTTAATTCCTCGAAGTGTTAAAAAACAATCCATAGGACCAGGGACGGCTCCGCAACTTTTTTGTATTAAATATAATTTATCAGATAATGATTTTTTATTGGTTACAACAGCTCCTAGTATTAAATCTGAATGACCCCCTAAATATTTTGTTGCAGAATGAGTAACAATATCTGCCCCTAAATTTAAAGGGTTTTGTAAATAAGGACTAGCGAAAGTATTGTCAACCACAGTTAGTAATTTACTTTTTTTTGCAAAATCTGTTATTTTTTTAATATCAATTATATTCATCATGGGATTTGATGGTGTCTCTACCCAAATCATTTTAGTTTTAGAATTACATAATGTCTTTAATTCTTTAACAGATTGCAAATCAGAAAAAATAAATTTAAAATTCTGCTTTGCATAGATTTGATTAAAAAGTCTAAAAGTTCCTCCGTAAATATCATTAGAACAAATAACTTCATCCCCAGGCTTTAATAAGCGAAGAATACCGTCAATTGCAGCCATACCACTTGCAAAACAAAATCCATATTTACCATTCTCTAAGCTACTTATATTTTTTTCAAGAGCTTTTCTTGTTGGATTTGCGCTTCTAGAATATTCAAAACCCATGTTTTCTCCCGGACTTTTTTGAATATAGGTAGATGTTTGATAGATAGGAGTAATAACTGCTCCAGTGGGTTTTTGGTCTGTTTGTAATCCAGAGTGAATAATTTTTGTTCCAAACTTCATTTTTTTTTGTCTTAAATTAGTAATAATATAGTTTGGTCGAATTTATGTTATTAATTACATTTTTACAAAATATGTCATAGTAGATTTTTTTAAAGTTTTTCTATAAATTATAATTCAAAATACACTTTTGTATATTGCGATTTAATTTAAGTAATATGCTTTATTCAATGACAGGTTATGCGGCACATTCGCAGGAAATATTTGAGGATTCAATAACAGTTGAGATTAGAACTTTAAATAGTAAGTTTTTCGATTTTTCTTATAAGTGCCCTGATAAATTTATTTTCTTAGAAGAGCAAATTAAAAAGGTTATTAAAAAGAATTTAAAAAGGGGAAAGATTGAGTTAAGAGTCAAAAAATCTAATATTAATCATATAAAAGATGAATTTAATTTAGATGAGTATATACAAAAAATGGGGCATTTAAAAAAAATTAGTCCAGAAAGTTCAGAAGAAAAGCTATTGGAATTTGCATTATTGTTGCCTAAAAATAATCAGAAGAAAACAAAGAAAATAACAAAAAAGTATCAAAATATTTTTTTAAAACTTATACAAAAAGTTATAGAGGAAGTACTTTCTTTTAGAGTGAAAGAGGGGGAGGCTTTACATAAAGAGTTATTTAAGTATATTAATCAAGTATCTCAACAGTTAGAAAAAATAAAAAAATTTGACAAGAAACGGGTTAAAAAGAAAAAACTAAAGATTAAAAATAGTTTTGATTCTACTAATTTAAAATACAATCAAGCACGTCTTGAAGAAGAGATGATTTATTATATTGAGAAATTTGATATATCTGAGGAAATAATAAGATTAAGTCAACACAATAAATATTTTTTAGAGTTAATGTCTAGTCAAATTGAAGTGGGAAAAAAAATTAACTTTCTTACGCAAGAAATGTTAAGAGAAACCAATACAATTGGTTCAAAATCAAATGACTTTGAGCTGCAAAAAAGTGTTGTTGTTATTAAAGAGAAATTAGAAAAAATTAAAGAACAAATTCAAAATGTGCTTTAAAAAAGGAAAAGTTCTAATTATTTCAGCTCCAAGTGGTTCAGGGAAAACTACTATTACTAAATTTTTAATTTCACAAAATTTTAATTTAGTTTTTTCGATTTCCGCTTGTACTAGAAAAAAAAGAAAAAATGAATTAGATGGGGTAGACTATTATTTTTTGAATATTAATGAGTTCAAAAAAAAAATCAAAAATGGAGATTTTTTAGAGTGGGAAGAGGTGTATGATAATTCATTTTATGGCACATTTAAAAAAGACGTAGAAGAAAAGTTAAATTCAGGAAAAAATATAATTTTTGACATCGATATTCAAGGTGCATTATCACTAAAAAATTATTTTAAAAAAGATTCATTTTCTATATATATAGATGCACCTTTTAATATTATTGAAAAAAGACTTAGAGACAGAAAAACAGAGAGTGAACAAGATATTTTCAAAAGATTAGCTAAAATTAAAGAAGAGGGAGGTCACAAAAATAAATTTGATGTGATTATCAATAATGTTGATTTAAAACAATCAAAAAAGGAGATAAAAGCTATGGTAACTGAATTTTTAAAAATCCAATAATGAAAATAGGTTTATTTTTTGGCACCTTCAACCCTGTACATTTCGGTCATATTAAAATTGTTTCAAGATTGTTAGATGAAAATATATTTGAAGAATTATGGATTATTTTAACACCCAGAAGTCCTCACAAAACCTATAATTTAGTTAAAAAAGAAAATCGTCTAGAGATGCTAAAATTAGCATTTCAAGATTATAACAAAGTAACAATAAGTGATATTGAATTTAATTTTAATCAACCAAATTATACTATTAATACTTTAACTTATTTAAGTGCTAACTTTCCAAAGTTTAACTTTTCTATAATAATGGGTTCCGATAATTTCCTAAACAT
>Ga0315315_10007336_pt1 | contig 10205 bp, 4 predicted proteins | sample M140m3416metaG_FD_203699 | JGI IMG/M metagenome (GOLD analysis project Ga0315315, IMG submission 203699) | Ammonia-oxidizing marine archaeal communities from Monterey Bay, California, United States - M1 40m 3416 | ecosystem: Environmental > Aquatic > Marine > Intertidal zone | place: USA... | reverse complement strand
TACAGCCCCTTCGGGAAGTGACTGCTCGACCCGCTCGAGGATCGCTCCTGAATTCACTCTTCCTTCCTGTAAGCCCTCGTAGAGCTGGAGCCCCTGATCTGCCACAGCGCTAGAAACAAGCAGGGTCGGGACTAAGACGGTGACGAGGATAACCAGCACAGTCATCAGCGCCGCCAAAGACGCTCGCCCCTGCAACCTTCTCTCGAACCAACTCTGCATCGGCTGGAAGAGCACTCCCATCAGCGCTGCCCAGAAGATCGGCTGAAAGAAATCAGAGAGGATGAACAGGAAAAGAAGACTAAACACAACTAGAAGGCCAAGAAAGAATCCCATTTCGATGCGCGCGGCAGCTACGTCACTCGGCCGCGATCCAGGGTCACTCACTGAGACCTCCATGTCTAAGTCAAAATTCGCCACGCCCGCTTAGCCGGGCGCGCCGACTCCATGACACCACCACTTCTCTTGGTATCTGGTATACATCCAATCTACGATCGACAAGATACTGTCGATAACCGGCAAACCTATCTCGTAACTTAGTAGCCGTATTTGGGGCCACCCACATGACGGGACGCACAATCAAGCTCGCTAGACTCTGAAATATCTTACGGTCGGGAACCGAGTGGTTAGCTTTTTGCCGTCGCTTTATACCTCCACTTATCCCATTCAGCGCCATGTCAGGACCGCAGTTCATCTACCACATGCACCGACTCTCGAAGGTCGTTCCTCCTAAGCGAGAGATCCTGAAGAACATCAACCTCTCGTTCTATCCAGGTGCCAAGATCGGCGTCGTCGGCGCGAACGGTTCCGGAAAAAGCTCCCTACTCAGAATTATGGCAGGGCTCGACACCGATTTCCTCGGTGAGGCTTGGGCAGCCAAAGGCACTCGTGTCGGGTACTTAGCGCAGGAACCCCAGCTGGATTCATCCTTGAACGTCCGCGGCAACGTAGAGCTGGCGGTCAAAGACACTCGGCACCTATTGAAACGCTTCGAAGAAGTGAGTATGGCATTCGGAGAAGTTACGACTGATGACGAGATGAACGCGCTCATCGAAGAGCAGGCGAAACTGCAAGACCGTATCGACGCATCGAATGCATGGGACCTCGACCGGAAGATCGAGATCGCGATGGATGCCCTGCGCCTTCCCTCAGGTGAAGCGGATGTGGAAACTCTTTCAGGAGGTGAGCGTCGCCGCGTAGCATTATGCCGTGTACTGCTGGAACAGCCTGATATGCTTCTACTCGATGAGCCTACCAACCATCTGGATGCAGAGTCTGTGGCCTGGCTCGAGCACCATCTGCACGATTTTACAGGCACAATCGTAGCTATAACCCACGACCGTTACTTTCTGGACAACGTCGCAGAGTGGATCCTAGAACTTGATCGTGGCGAGGGTATCCCATGGAAAGGGAACTACTCCTCCTGGCTCGAGCAAAAGAAAGAGCGCCTCCATCAGGAGGAGAAATCAGAATCCGCGCGCCAGAAGACCCTCGAGCGTGAACTCGATTGGATCCGCATGTCACCGCGTGCCCGTCAGGCGAAAGGCAAAGCCCGGATAAACGCCTATGAAGAGCTACTCAATGCCGACGAACGCGAGCAAATCCGGACTGCAGAAATTCTGATCCCGAAAGGACCGCGACTCGGCAATACGGTCATCAAGGCAACTACGCTAGCGAAAGGATTCGGCGACCAACTCCTGATGGAAGATCTGAGTTTCGATGTGCCACCTGGTGCGGTCGTCGGGATCATCGGCGCTAACGGTGCTGGTAAAACGACTCTTTTTCGAATGATCATCGGTGAAGAGACACCGGATCATGGTACCCTCGAAACAGGCCAGACCGTCGAACTAGCCTATGTTGACCAATCACGCGCAGAGCTCGACGGGGGGAAAACGGTATTCGAAGAGGTCAGCGGAGGAGCCGACGTACTTCACTTCGGACGTGTTGAAGTTAACCCAAGAGCCTATCTGTCCTGGTTCAATTTTCGTGGCTCTGACCAACAGAAAAAGGTCGGCGTACTCTCCGGCGGAGAAAGAAATCGCCTCCATCTTGCGAAGCTCCTGAAATCTGGGGGCAACGTCATGCTCTTGGATGAGCCAACCAACGACTTAGATGTAGACACACTGCGCGCTCTCGAAAACGCGATTCTCGATTACGCAGGTTGTGTCTTCGTGATCTCGCATGATCGCTGGTTCTTAGATCGAATCTGTACGCACATCCTAGCCTTCGAAGGAGATTCACAGGTGACATGGTTCGAGGGCAACTACCAGGAATACGAAGAGGACAGGAAGCGGAGATTAGGCGACGACGCAGCACAACCTCGCCGAATCAAGTACCGCAAGCTGGTGCGTGACTGATCAAGGCAAGGACAAAAAAGACCCCGTCACTCCTCATCGCATGACGTCTGCCCTCCCATTTGTAGAGAATCGACCGATCTTTCTTGCTCTGAAATGGAGCGCTGGAACCAACTACGGTCCATCACGAATCATCGCATGATTAACATCCTCAGTCGCCCTGACCTCACACCGGACGCAGTGCTCGCCAGTCTTCAGGAGCACTACGGGATCGACGGTACCCTGACCTCCCTACCGGGCGATCGCGATCTCAACTTCCTAGTCACGGGCACAGACGGCCTAAAGCGGGTCGCCAAAATATCCTCGCCAGACGAGACCGATGAGATCCTTGAGATCGAAGCGGACCTTATCCGGCACATGGCTCGGGCCACCGACGGGTTCGTCGCCGACGTGATCCCGTCATTGGGCGGGGCCTGGATTGTGAAACACATCGCCGAAGACGGTAAAATCCACAGGATCCGCGTAGTTGAATACCTAGAAGGACGCCTGTTCGCCGAAGTCCAGCCGCGCTCCCCCTCGCTGCTTTATGATCTAGGGCGGCGGATGGCAGATCTAGATAGCGCCCTAGGTGCCTACCCGGACCATCCGCCAGCCAGGATTGACTTCGAGTGGGCTCTCGGTCGTTCGGGGCTTGTCATGGAACGGTGCCTCTCTCTCTTTCAGGGCGAGCAACTCGAACTAATTCAATCAGTGCACGATGGCTGGCTCAAGAGGGAACCCGATTTCTTGGGGCTGGGATCACAGGTCATCCACGGTGACGTCAACGACTACAACGTCCTTGTCAGTCTTCCTGGTGACGGGCCGCGTCGAATTACAGGAATCATCGATCTCGGTGATGCACATTCCGCCCCTCGAGTCTTTGATCTGGGCATAGCGATCGCGTACGCGATCCTCGATACAGACGACCCACTGATGTCGATCTCTGAAATCGTCCGTGGGTTTCACGACCGGACACCGCTGAGTGAAGAAGAAGCTGATGTCGTGTTCGCACTCGCGAGGGCGCGTCTAGGGGCAAGCGTCAGCATTTCTGCATGGCGACGCCACCAGTTGGGTGAGGTGGATGACTATGCATTGATTTCGGAACGTCCCGCATGGGATATGCTTCGTAAGCTCCACGAGATTCCGGTCAGGTTAGCAGAAGGTGTAGTGCGCGAGGCGGCCGGGCTGTCTGCCTCACCCAACACCCCTGCACTCACTGGCTGGCTCGAGAAGCAAACCTTCGCTCCTGTGATAAATATGCCAGAGGAGCAGGACGAGGTCATTGTACTCGACCTGAGCATCGCCAGCCCTCTCCTGAACGGACGAGACACAGACTTTGTCGAGGAGTTCGCTCGACGCATATCCCGTCACATGGAAGACGAGAACGCCCGCATCGGAATCGGCCGCTACCTAGAACCTCGAGCTTTCTATCTGACAGAGCTCTTCAAAGGTCGCCCAGGGGATCCCCGCGAGCGCCGCACGGTTCATACGGGAATCGATATCTTTGATCAGTTCGGATCCGGGGTCCATGCCCCCCTCACCGGCCACGTGCTCTCTGTCGCCCATAACGGACAGAATCTCGACTACGGACCTACTGTGATACTGGAGCACAACAGTCCTGTCGGCCCATTCTGGACACTCTACGGACACCTAGAGGCTGCGAGTGTAGACCAGCTTGAGCCCGGGACTAAGATCCAAGCTGGTGAAGTGTTTGCTAGAATCGGTGCTCTCGAGGAAAACGGCGGCTGGCCCCCTCACCTCCACTTTCAGATCCTCACGGACCTGATGGAGTTCAAGGGTCAGTTCCCTGGCGTAGCGCTCCCGCGTGAGCAACCCGTTTGGGCATCGTTCTCCCCAGATCCAAACCTGATACTGCACCTTCCCGGGGATACGACATTCACTCCACTCGAAGGCCTCTCAAAACGCCGCGCAGAACTGTTCGGTGCCAACCTAGGCGTCGCGTACGACACACCACTCCACATCGCTCGTGGGGTAGACACGTACCTATACGACGAGATGGGTCGTTCGTATCTCGACTGCGTAAACAACGTAGCCCACGTAGGTCATGAACGGCGTTCCGTCGTAGAGGCGGGCCAACTCCAGATGGGCGTGCTCAACACGAACACACGCTACCTACACGAACGCGTCCTTGAGTATGCAGAGCGTCTCACCAACTGGTTTCCAGATCCATTGTCGGTGTGCTTCTTCGTGAACTCAGGATCAGAAGCTAACGAGCTAGCGCTTCGTATCGCACGCGCTCACACTGCAAGTCAGGGCATCGTAGCCATTGAGGGCGGCTACCACGGACACTCACAGACCCTGATCGATGTCAGCCACTACAAGCATGCAGGGGAGGGCGGGACAGGAGCACCCGCTTGGGTGAGGACAGTTCCTATCCCGGACGACTACCGGGGCCTGTATGGGCGCGACGTTGTGGATCGCGGCACCCGGTATGCCATGCACCTTGGAGAGGCGTTCGGGTCTCTAAGTTCTAGCGGACACAAGCCTGCTGCCTTCATCGCCGAAAGTATTTTGTCCTGCGGTGGACAGATCGAACCGCCAGCAGGTTATCTGGAGGAAGCTTACCGCATCGCCCGTTCAAGAGGGGCTCTCTGCATTGCAGACGAAATTCAGATCGGCTTCGGTCGCACCGGCAGCCACATGTGGGGGTTCGGGGCTGCAAACGTCGTTCCCGACATCGTCACTCTCGGCAAACCAATCGGAAACGGGCATCCCATTGGCGCAGTAGTCACAACATCAGAAATCGCTGATTCCTTCGCAAACGGCATGGAATTCTTCAGTACGTTCGGTGGAAATCCGGTCTCTTCCGCCATCGGCCTCGCAGTTCTTGATGTTGTCGAACACGACCGACTCCAAGAACACGCGGCCGTCATTGGTGGAACGCTGAAAGCGAATCTCGCTTCTCTCGCAATGCGATATGAGAGCATTGGTGACGTTAGGGGACGTGGACTATTCCTCGGGATTGAGTTCGTCGAGGACAGGATTGCAAAACAACCGAGTGCCAGGATTGCCCGTTATGTAGCAAACCGTGCTGCGGAACTTGGCGTCTTACTGAGCGCCGACGGACCACACCATAACGTCATCAAGATCAAGCCTCCGATGACATTCGACCAACGTGATGCGGAACGGGTAGTCGCGACGATCGACCAAATCCTGTCCGAGGATGAGGCTCAACCAAGAGAGTAGAAACTCTGCCAGAGGGCACCCGTGATAAATCCGAGCTCGCTATCGGCCCTCTAGTCTTGCAGCGTATACTCCATCGCTCTAACCAAAGATTAAAAGAGAAGTGAGCTACCATGCCTATTCGGGATCACCTGCGTTACCTCACCCTACTCCTCAGCCTCACGTGGGTCTTCGGTTGTGGCCCATCCGTAGATCGGACCTCCGAAAGCACGGCCGTGAAGGGTGGAGATGACCGCACCGGTGAGTACAACGCAATCGAAAACTGGTGGAAGCCCGCCCCCGATCATGATGATGTGTGGGGTTGGGGGCAGGTGTCCGGGGTCGCGGTGGACAACCCCAATCGCATCATCGTCGGCGTATGGGGTGACCGCGACGAGCAAAATCGTGAGAGGGTCGGAAGCTCAAACTATCTGGTCGTAGTAGACGGCGAAGGCAACATCACGGAGAACTGGAGTCAGTGGGATTCACTCTTCAACAAACCACATCAGATCTATATCAGCCCCTACGACCCAGAGCGCCATGTTTGGGTCGTAGAGCGTGGGCTCGGCATCAACGATGTGAATATGCAGATCCTAAAGTTCACCAACGACGGTAGTGAACTTGTGATGCAACTCGTGGATCCCGCCCACCCACGAACACGCGCTGAGGCGAGGGCCAACACCGAACCAGGGCCCTATACCTATGGTGACCCTGCCGTCCTCGCCTTCTTTCCGAACGGCGACTTCCTACTGGGGGACGGCTACTGGAACTCCCGTATAGTTCGCTACAACGCCAAAGGAGACTTTCTTATGGAGTTCGGGGAACTGGGGGATGGCCCAGGTCAATTCGACCTAGTCCATGGCGTCGCTATCGACCGTAACCGTCGGATCTACGTAGGCGATCGCTCGAATAACCGCATCCAAGTCTTTACGGAGGAAGGTGAATTCGTGGATGAGTGGCCCGACGTGTCCGACCCGGTTGGCGTGTTCATCGACGAGCACGACGCAGTCTGGGTTATTTCCGCACGCCTGAACCGACTCTTGAAGTTCAACACCGAGGGTGAACTCCAGTACTACCTGGGCACCTTCGGCGGTACCCGAGGAGGCTTTGCAGGTGGTTTAGCACGACCGCACCAAATCGATGTCGACCAGGACGGCAACCTCTATATCGCCAGCTGGGACGGAGGCTGGATGGACAAGTTCGTCCCAAAACCTGGTGCCGATCCTGACAGGCTAGTAGGCCGACCACTAGTCCTCGAACGCTAGACACTAGATGGCGGCAACCTCGACGCTCAGCAATGAATTGAAATCAGACCCGACGCTCGCATAACGCCTGCGCCGGGTCTGATTTCAATTCAAGATGTTTTAGCAAGCTAACCGTCCGTCACCATCCGGATCAGCCTCTGCAGCCGCTGCTTATGCTGCTCGAGCTCCGTGACCAGAACCTCAAACCGCTCGTACATATCGGCAGCCGGCTTCTGATCAGCTCTTTGAGAGTTGCTATTCAGATAGTTCAGCTGATCGCGAAGCATTGGCTGCGGGTAGCTGGTAATCGTCCTGTCCGTCAGGAGCGCTCTTTCAATTTCCTTGAGCTCAGTCTCTACGTCGCTACCCTCTGCGACACGTGTCTGGGCACCCTGCAACCTCTCAATCGTTGCGTCGGCATCCTCAATCGCCGCGCGAATCCGGATTCCGAGATCGAACTGTGCCTGTAGATCGACGATAGTCACGCCATCGGCAGCCACCCGCGGATCCATCATGACCTCGAAGCCTTGCTCCATGACGGCTACCTGCTCAGAGGCACCGCTCACTGTCAGCCGAGCGGTGAACGCTCCCGGCACCACCATCGGACCACCGCGCGCTGCCCCATTAGGCCCAGGCACCGTGAAGTCCCAGACGAACCGGTTCAGTCCTTCATGCGCCGTTGGAGTCGGTGACCCCACCCGACGCTGGAACGGAGCTCTCATCTCTTGAGCGGTCTCGGTGCGTTCTCCTGGACCGGAGCTCACGAACTCGCGAATGAGATCACCTGCCGCGTCGAGAATTTCGACCTTCACTGAGGTCACTTCTGATGGCAGCATATAATCCACCTCTGCACCGTTCCGAGAGTAAAGCGGCTCGTCTGGAGCGCCCGCATCGAAACCACCAAACCCGCCTCCACGAAGCCGGTAAGCATCTTCCGGAGCGAAAAGGGAAGCGCCACCATCGGACATCGTCCCGTCAGCCTGACGCAGCGGTGACAGATTATCCATCACCCAGAAGGCTCGACCCATCGTCGACACTACCAAGTCGCCCTGGTGGACCTTAATGTCCGTGATCGGTGTGCGCGGCATGTTGAACTGGAACTTGTCCCAGCTGTCACCATCGTCGAAGGAGACATACATACCGAACTCTGTGCCGGCATAAAGCAGGCCCTCTCTCTCCGTGTCTTCCCGGATCGCTCGTGTCGCGTGATGGGAAGGGATACCGTTGTCGCCCGGTGTCAGAAGCTTCCACGTCTCACCAAAGTCTTCCGTCTTGTATATAAACGGAGTCAGATCTCCGAGAAGTGTCCGGTAGTAAGCGAAGTAAGCCTTACCGGCGGAGTGCGCCGATGGGTCGATCGTCTGAACCCGCCCTTCTTGCGGCATATCTGGGGGAGTGACGTTGGTCCAGGTCTGGCCCCCGTCTCGAGTTACCTGCACGAGGCCATCGTTCGATCCGGACCAAATCACACCCGGTGTAACTGGCGACTCCTCGATCGCATACAGCACTGAGTAGTGCTCCTCACCCGTAATATCACGCGTGATTGGGCTCCCAGATACCATCTGCCGCTCGGGGCGGAACGCTGTGAGATCTGGTGAGATCTGCTCCCAGGTCACACCCTCGTCCGTGGTCTTATGGACGAACTGCGAACCGTGGTAGACCGTGCTAGGATCATGCGGCGACACCTCTATCGGTACAACGCGCTGGAACCGGTAGTTGAGATTAGCCGGATTCTGCCCGTATAGGTTCTGGAACCCTACGTAGTACTGCTTCTCCTGTCCGGTGATCTGGTTATACCGACCAAAGCGACCCTTGCAGTTTGAGTAAACGATCGTCGGATCGCCTGGCTTAGGCACTGCCGGTCCTGTCTCACAACCACCAACTGCCTCCCAGTTGCCCTGATGGCCACCCTGAGAGCCCGTACCCGGGGGATTACTAGGGACTCGGATCGTGGTGTTATCCTGCTGACCCGCGTAGAGCCAGTAGGGGAACTGGTCATCGACGTCGACCTGATAAAGCTCAGCAGTAGGTTGATTGAACTGCGTGGACCACGTCCGACCACCATTCAAAGTGACATTTGCCCCGCCATCGTTCGACTGAATCTGAATCATCGGGTTATCAGGGTTAATCCACGTGTCGTGGTTATCCCCATGCGGCGTTTGACGGCGCTCAAAAGTGATCCCCCCGTCAGTCGACTCGTAGTACCCTTCGTTGTTGATGTATACGTGGTCAGCATCAGTTGGGTCAGCGGTGACACCCGTATAGTAGAACGGACGGTTCATTATCCCACGCTGGTTACTCACCAATTCCCACGTTTCGCCCCGGTCATCGGATCGGTAAAGCCCCTCGTCAGGGTCGGTCGTCTCTACTAGAGCATAGACACGGTTGGGCATATCGGCAGACACCGAGAGGTCTGTCTTCCCAATTAGGCCAGTCGGGAGCCCATCAGACTTGAACTCCCAACTATCACCACCATCCGTTGACTTCCAAATACCGTCTTCTTGAGCAGACGCCTCCATCCCAGAGATGATCGTCCACGGCTGGCGCCGGCCCATCCACATACCAGCGTAGATCTCGTCCGGGTTAGCCGGGTTCAACTCGAGGTCTATGGCACCGACCGAATCGGAAGTGAAGAGAACCTGTTCCCAGCTCTTTCCAGCGTCACGGGTCCGATACACGCCACGATCATTACTTTTTGCCCAGGGATTCCCAAGCGCAGCCACATAAGCCACATCCGGATTGTCGGGGTGGATCTCGACGGCACCGAGCTGGCCCATCTCTAGCAGGCCGCGGCGCTCCCATGTTGATCCAGCATCCTCCGAATAATAAAGCCCCCGTCCAATAATCACGTTCGAGCGGATCCCATCTGATCCGGTTCCCACGTAGAGGACATCGGAATCCGACGGTGCGACCCGAATCGAGCCGATCGACCCAGTCTCGAAGTAGCCGTCGGAGATCGGTCGCCATGTCGTTCCGTAATCTTCCGTCTTCCAAACGCCGCCACCTGTGGCACCCATATAGAAAGTCAAAGGGTGATCCGGGTGACCCGCGACTGCCGTCACGCGACCTCCTCGGGAAGGGCCAACGTTTCGATACCCAAGGTCGGAGAAGGTCCGCTCAACTTGGGAAGCTTCCTCCTGAGCCTCAACCGATACAGGTGTCGCTGGAAAGAGAGCAAACACAACCGCAAATCCTGCAACGACTGCGGCGGCGCGGGTGACATTGAAAGGTGAAGCAAAACTCATAATCAGTCCCTTGAGAGCAATTCAGAACGGACCGGCAGAATGTCTGCCGGAGCACTTGGGGTCAACCAATTGATGCGTAACATTAAACCCCGGATACTCAATTCTGATCACAACGCCGGCACCGCGATCAGTACTCCACTAGTTGGCCAACCCAGTCTGAGAGTCCGTCGCAGACCTCCTCGAGGACTTCTCTCCCCGTCCGC
>Ga0315315_10007335_pt1 | contig 10206 bp, 4 predicted proteins | sample M140m3416metaG_FD_203699 | JGI IMG/M metagenome (GOLD analysis project Ga0315315, IMG submission 203699) | Ammonia-oxidizing marine archaeal communities from Monterey Bay, California, United States - M1 40m 3416 | ecosystem: Environmental > Aquatic > Marine > Intertidal zone | place: USA... | reverse complement strand
CCTCGCCTGGGGTGAGGTAGAACGAGCCGGGCGCCTCGTCCGTCATGCACTTGAACCAAGTGGTCGCCTGGTTCAGGCGCTGGTTGGCCTTCCGCACCACGTCCCACGCCGCATCGTCCTCGTCGTCCTCGTCGTCGCCCGCGGCGAAGGCGGCGGCGTCGTCCAGATCGGGGCGGCCGATGTCGCATCCCTCGATGCTGACCAGCTCCCTTCCCGCCGCGCTCATGTCCTCCTCGGCGCGCACGTTGCCCATGCTCTTCTCGTAGTCCTCCTGGAAGAAGCGCTTCTCCGCGCCCTCGAAGCACACTTGCGTGTGGATGAGACCACACTCGCCAACGACGAAGCCGTCGTCCACGTTCTGCGAGAGCAGGCAGAACCCCTTGTCGCGAAACACGTCGCACTTGTAGATGCAGTGCCCCATGTGCAGCGAGCTCGCGTGCTGGTTCTTGCGCTTGCTCGTCGTCGTGCTGATGCGCTCCTTGTACCAGTCCTGGAATTCGGGCATGTGCGTGCCCTCAAACCCGGGCCGATCGAGGCCCTTTTGCCTCTTCCGTTCCTCGTGCCCGTAGCACAGCTGCACCCTGCCGGCCGATCGCGCGATGTCGATCGCGCGCTTGCGCGGCGTCGCGCGCGCCGGAAGAGCGGACGAGCTGGCCATGCTCGACGCTGCGCGCCTTTGCGAATGCAGTGGTGGTGTCGTGGGCACATTTGGCGCGGTTGGCGGCATCGGCGTGCTTGGCAGTGTTGGCGGGCAACGGTCGCCCTGGGTACCTTCTTGTAAGCTTAGTCGCTCAAGCTCACAGTTTCCTAGGTGCCGTGAGGTGTGACACTGGCGGGGTTGGCAGGGCCCGCACATCCCCCGCCTCCCTGGCGCTGGCGCCAGGGAGGCCGGCCGGCGCCAGCGTCGCCAAGCACCGTGCTCTACGAGGACGCCACACTATTGGCGTTATAGGCGGGGCGGGGCAACGTTTAGCGGACGAGTCGTAACTTAAAAAACACGTGTTACCTCCGCGACTTGGAAAAGTCTAGACTGTTTAGCGTCAACTGGATCCCCGTCTGCGACGCCGGCGCCCGCGCGGTGCAGCTCGACGCGTACTGGTTCCGGCTCACGTCCCTAAAGTGCGCGCGGTGCGGCGACGGCTGGCGACCGCGCCCGCTCATCTGCTGGTGCTGCGGCGCGCGCACCATCGCCGGCACGGCCGCGCTTGCCGTCGCGTGCGTGGCCACGGCGCGCTGGTGCAGCAGCCGCTCGTGCTCGGCGGCGCGCTCGCTCAGGACGCCATGGTGCAGGTGGTTGCCCACCGTGTTGTGAAAGTGCATAGACGACGCCTGCACGTCGCGCAGCACGCACGGGTTGCCCGCCACCGCCGCCCGTGGCGCGTAGATGCGGTGGAGCATCTCTGGTGTGGCCGCGCCCGGGTTGGAGCCCGAGTCCATCAGCCCGCCCTGCCGCAGGATGGCCGCGACGAGCTCGGCGCAGAAGAAGGAGGTGGGCACCTCGTCCGTCTGCCGCGGCCACAGCAGGCTGCGGAACATTGCCAGGTTGGAGAAGGGCTTGCCGATGCACTGGGTGCGCACGTAGTGCAGCATCTTCTGCTCGGCGTGCTTCGAGCAGCCCAGCTGCAAATAGATGTTTTGCGGGTTGCGCCCCGTGCGCTCAACGAGCTCGACGCCTTCCTTGTCGTTGAATATACGAGCCACGTGCCGCATGGTGCCGTTTTGTCCCGCTTCCTCGCCAATCGCAATCTCGCAATGAGTGAGCGACGACATCTGCGCCGCCGCCGAGATGACGTTGAGCGCGGGTTCGGTCCACCACTTGTCGTTTATTCTGTAAAAAATGAGCGTCACCGAGCTACCTGGGTCCTCCATTCCGGTACCTCTCGCGCATGCACCACGCGCACGAGCACACACCACGCACCAACCGGCTGTGCTCTACTACCACCGAGCGTGCGCGGTGGTTATGCCGCGTCAGTCCTCCGCGCGCGGCTGCTCCACCGGCGCCTCCACCGCCGCCGCCGACGCCGCCTGCAGTGCCCGCACCGCCGGCTGTATCGTCTCCATCGCGGCCACGCTGTTCTCGAGCATCGTGGACAGGTGCGACCTCATCTGCGCGTTCGAGCGCACGAGCGAGTCGTTGATCTGGATCGCCTGCTCCAAGTTGGGGAGCACCTCCTTGCCCAGGTCGCGCGCCTGCTGCATCATGGCCCGCACGTCGCCAACCTGGCTGGCCGACAGTGGGAGCGTCGCGTCGTTGGCCATCGCCTCCTCCCTCTCCAGCACCCCGTTGAGCAGCGCGAGGGTCGCGACCAGCACCTCCGTGGCGTTTTCCGCAACGCGGAGCCGGGCGCTGTTGCACTCGTAGCGCTCCCACCACGCCTCGCTCGCGGTCGCGAGCAGCGGCGAGAACTCCCCGCGCTCGCGACACTCGGTCGCGCGCCGCGCCAGGCGGTCCACGACCGGCGCCGTCATCGCCTTCAGCAGCGTCACGTCCCAAAACGGCGCCGGCGGCGCCGCCGCCGGCGCCAGCGGCGCCGGCGCTCCGGGCTCCGGCTGCCGCTTCGGCGCCCGATCGGCGCCGCCCTCGTCGTCGCTCTCGCTCTCGTTGTCGTCGTCGTCGTTGTCGTCCGAGCCGATGTCAAACTCCGAGCCGGACGCCGACGCCTCCTCGGACTCGTCGGTGTCCGGCTCCACGTAGTCGTCGGAGTCGTCGCCGGTGCCGTCGTCGTCGGAGTCGCTCGACGTCTTCTGGCGCTTGCGCGCACGCGCGCCGCCGGCAGCCTTCCCTTGCTTCTTCTTCTTCTCGGTCGCCTTGCCTTCGCCGCCACCGGCGGCGGCCCGCTTGGCCGCCTTGGTTGCGGCGGCCTTCTTGGCGGCGGCCGACCTGGCCGCCGCCTTGGCCGCCGCCGCCTTGGCCCTCGCCTTGGCCGCCTCTGTCTCGCTGTCGCCGTCCTCCTCGTCGACGTCCGACGGCTCGATGGCGCTCCCGCTCGGGGCGGGGTCCTTCTCGGCAGGCGTCTCCTCTTCGGCGATCTCGGCGGGCGCGACGGCGGCGGCGGCGGGGGCGGCGGCCACGGTGTCCTCGGTGTCGTCCTCGTCCACGGGCGCCGCCGGCTTGGGCTTTGGTGCCGCCTTCGCCTTGGGCGCCTTGGTGATGGTCTTCGTCGCACCCTTGGCATCCGCCTTGGTCGCCTTACCGGCCTTGGCCGGCTTGGCCGCGCCCGCCTTGGCCGGCTTGGGCGCACCCGCCTTGGCGCTCGCGGTCTTGGGCTTGGCCGTCGCCGCCGTCGTCTTGGGCTTGGGCTTGGCCGACGCCGACGCCGCCGTCGTCTTGGGCTTGGGCTTGGTCGACGCCGCGGCCGCCCCGTTGGGCGCGGACATGTTTGCGCGCTTGACGAGCGGCTGCGGGTACGCGCACGTCTGGCCGTTGGGGCGCGTGAACCGCAGCAGGCGGCCGCGCTTGCTCGAGTGCATGAGCTCGTTGAACCTCGGCACGTTCTCGACTAGCGCGTGGACGACCCCGTAGTTTGCAGCGTGAGAGAGGCCCCTTTGGAAGACCTCGACGCCCCCGTACGTCAGCATTGTGCCGTGCGTCGGGCCCCAGATGTCCTTCTGGATCACCCGCTGCGCGAGCGTCACTCCGTGGCGCCGGCTACCCTCGTCGGAGTCGTCGTCGCTGTCATTGTTGGGCGCATCAAAGGTCTCCGGGCGACCCATGGCGTCGAAGCAGGCCTCGAGCTCCTCCGTGTACGGCGGGAAGACCATCAGGCGCAGTCGGCTGGTGCTCGTCTTGAGGCGCGGCGGCTGCTCGTCCGTCACCAGGCCCGTCAAGTCGGTGCTGTCGCCGCCGGAGCCGTTGGACAACCAGTCTTCGCGTGCCGCGTGACACAGCACCGAGAGCGCCTCGGGGTGGTGCGCCTGGTTCGCCTTCTTGGGCACGAGTGCCAGGCTGTCGAGGAGGACGTGTGCGGCCTCCTCCTTGAGCTCGATGTACCACGCCATGCGCGCCCTTTGCAGATCGGCGTTGGCGAAGCCGTGCTCCGAGACCACTTGCTGAAACTCTTGCTCGGTCATCCGCAAGAGGAGCGTGAACCACTCGTGGTCGCGCGAGGCGTGAAGCACGCCCACGCGATCGCCGACGGCGGCCACGCCGCAGACGGCGTAGCCCGACAGCTGCTCGTTGATGTACGAGCGGCCCGTGAAGAGGAAGCCATTTTCTTGACAGGAGGCGCCAACGGGACTTTGGACGCCAGGGGTCAGATCCGCACAGAACCACCCTTCCCAGGTGGACGAAGCTAGATCGTCGCCGACCGAATACGGCGCTTGCTGCGGCACCCGCACGGCGTTGATGAGCGCGTCCATGTGCACTGCGATCAGGTTTTGCGCCTGTTCGGAATCGCTGACCTTTGCCATAGTCTTGGCCACCTGAATGTTGGGCACCAGCCTGCCCAACGTGTAGTCCAGTGGCGTCCTCCGGGTCGCCATGGCGCACGAATCGGGGGATGGCAGGTTTGGCAGGCCTGGCACCCGAGACGACGACGGCTACGTGCTGGCGCTCGCTACCGCCTCTCCACGCAACGACACAAGTGGGCTGTTTTTTTTTACTCTACGCGCCATGGTCGCGGACGTGACGCCACAGGGCCAGGTCCACCGCGTTCATGCGCGCCATGGCGTCGGCAAAGGCCTCGCTGCTTCGATTGGCGCGCAGCTGCGCCTTTTGGGTGCGCGGGCTCACGTTTTTGCGCTCGTTGCACACAAACTTGGCGGTCGCGTACGGGAAGCGCCGCTCTAGGAGCTTGCCCACCGCGTCAAAGTGGACGTCGGTCTCGATGGCCAGCAGCAGCGCGTAGCGGCGCAGGCAGTCGTAGAGCTGCGCCACCGTGGGCGCGCGCCGCTGCGCATAGTACGCGTCGGTGCGCAGCTCGTTGGGCGGCACGATCTCGCCCTTGCGAAAGTCGGAGCCGTAGCAAAGATAGGTGGCCATCTCGTCGCGCGGCAGGCACTCGGGTGGCACGGCGTTCACCGCGGTGTTGCGCGTGATGAACGCCACCTCCGAGAGCCACCGCTCCTCGGGCTCGCGCAGCACCGCCACGCTGTGCACCGGCCGCGCAAAGAGCTCGTGCACGCCCGACTCCTGGTGGCCGTAGACGACGCGGATCTCGTCGCGCTCGCCCTGCGTGAGCGCGCGCAGCTTGCCGAGGTCGTTGCGCACAAACGTGTGCTTGCCGAGCCACGTTCCGGGCGGGCGCGCGTGGTAGTACGTCTGGAAGCAGCGCAGCTCGTTGCGCGCGCACCACACCTGCAGGCACCGCTCGAGGCTCGAGCCGCCCGTCTTGGGGACGTGCACGAAGTTGAGCACGGCGTCGGGGTCAAACGTGACGCGCGGAAGCGGCAGCGTGTACGGCAGCTCGACGATAGGCAGTGTGGGAAAGGACGCCGGATCGCTCGCGTTGAAGCCGATGGGGCACGGCATCCGCTAACCGAGTGCTGTTTGGTGCGGGATTGGTGCGTGCCTGCAGGCCGCGATGATAGCGCTGCTGGCGCTCGCAACCGCGGCCGATCCGGCGCCGACCGAGTCGTGTAGCGACGCTCTTCCCGAGCACGCGTACGCCTATCGCCTGTCCAAGCCTGCGCGGCAGTCGGGCGTCACGCCCTTCCACGAGCTGCACAGCAAACAGGGCGCGGAAAAGGCCAATGCCGGCGACATCGACGGCGCCGCGGCGCATTTTCGGGCCTCCGCCTTCTTCTCGAGTTACTCGGCCCACGAGTGGGTCAACCTGGGGCGCTCCCACGGCCAGCAAGCGGAGCGGCGCGCAAAGTGGGACGCCGAGGCGCAGCGGCTGCTGCGCGAGGCGGTGGCATGCTTCGACATGGCGCACTGGCTGGCTGCGTGGCCAAAGGCGCTGGCGGGTCGCAGGCGCATGCTTCAGCACCTTCAGGAAAACTACAGGATGCGAGAGGCCTGCCCCGCCGACAAGTGCGAGCTCTACGGAACCATGACGCGGGTCGTTGAGGCGTCTCCGCTTGACCTCTCGACCCTGAAGACGTTCTGCACCGAGGAGAACCTCAAGGTGCGCGTGAGCGACGACGAGCGCGTGCGCGGCTTTGCGTCGGCGCAGACCCTGCGCTTCGCGTGGCTCGCCTTGAAGGTGTGCGGCGTCGTCGCGATGGAGGGGGCCGTCGAGCCGCAGGCCGCGAACGCGGCAGGCCACGCCGTGGCGGCGCACTTTGAGGAAACCAAGGCGCGCATGCGCACCCTCATGCCCGAGATCCTCGACCCTTCCACGCCCCTGTCCGGCAAGGCCTCAATCCAAACCGCGTGGCTCGAGGCGACCGAGCGCTCCAAGCTGCGCTTTGAGGTGCCGCTGCCGCTTGAGCCGCCGTACCTGGACGAGGCGCTCACCTCGTCCGAGCCGGTGCTTAGTCTGGTCAAGGGCGCGCTGCGCTCAGGACGACTTGAGCTCAACGCGTTCTCGTACGTCGTGTCCATGGTCGGCGCGCCCGCGCAGCACTGGCACACGGACGTGGACCCGCTCTTTGTGGACTGGCGCGGCGAGAACGTGCCGCCGCACGGCGTGATGGCCTTGGTCGCGCTCAACGCGCTCACCGAGGCGAGCGGGCCGACGGAGTTTGTGCTGGGCAGCCACCTCACGTCGCTCAAGGGTGTGGCCGCGGACGAGCTGCCCCGGGCGTCGTTCGCTCTTAGACAAGGCGGGGCCGCGCTCTTTGACATGCGCATCCGGCGCCGCGGCGGCGCGAACAAGTCGCCCAAGGACTGCGCACTGCTCGTTGTGCCGTATGTGCACGAGTGGTGGCAGGACAAGAGCGACCTCAAGACGCCGCAGACGGTCGGGTGGGACCAGCACAACACAACGCGCGCGCGCAAGCTGTTCCGGCGGCTCGACGCCAAGGCATGGACGAGCAAGCTGGAAACGCTGCTCGGCGTGCATGGCGTCGAGCTGGACGATCTGCGCTCGACCTTCCTTCCGGACCCATCCACGGACCTGTACGTCTGAAGCCTTTTTAGCATAACCAGTTTTCGTCAAAGCACTAGGGGAGGAAGGGGTGCGTTGTGCTCGCGTGTGTGGTGGTGGGCGGGTGCGTGCGTTGGCCGTCACGCGCCGCGCATGTTACAATCACCGCCACAGCTTCAATCGCAACGATGGGCACTCGCGCTCGTGGTCCTCGCGCTGGTCCCGCGCGCCCAATGCCAGTGGCAGGTGCCGTTTGACGCCGAGTCGCTGGCGGGTCGCGTGTGCGACCTGGGTGGAAACGGCGCGCCGTGCATTGACACGATCGACGGCTCATTGTTCTCGGCGTGCGCCTCCCAGCCAGCGAATGGCAAGCAGCTCGAGGTCTTCCTGGAGCAAAGCGTCTTGGGCCACAACAACATGGGCCTCAAGGGGTGCGGATGGAACCATGACAAGGAAGACTGCGCGGACGTCCCGTCCGTTGTCTGCCCGCCACCAGCCAAGATCGCCGCGGGCGAGACGTTCTCCACGAACCCGGTCGTGTGGGACCCGGACGCCACAGACCCCGACACCGGTGCTCTCGGCACTTATGTCCCCGGCCCCGCGCGCACGTTCACGTACCAGAACGAGATGGCGAATCCCGACGGCAGCGTGCGTGCCGCGCTCGGCGCGGCGGTCTGGACCAAAACCAACTGCGACGATTGGGGCACGTCGCCGTGGTACTCGGAACACGACAACCCCAACACGTGTGATCCCAATACTGGTACCGATTGCTGGTTTGCCGACCCGGGCCTCACCGCGGCCCAAGCGCCGTTGCAGTACGACTCCTCCACGGGCAACCCCTTCTCCGGCAAGGTGCCGCCAAAGTACACCTATCGCGAAGGTGACTATGAGCCCGACTCTGGGGATATGAACTCGGGCGACGAGTACGACCCCATGAACGCGCTCAGCGCAGGGCGCGCGGGCTACCGTGACGACCGCTGCTTCAACGGGTTCATGTTCGCCGACGTCGTGCGCAACACCGCGGACGGGGAGCGCATCGACCTGTACGTCACCCAGCGCAGGGACGAGCCTGCGGCCGCTTTGAGCGTGTATGGGTGGCCCGAGCCCGAGCGCGACTGCACGCACATCGCTGGCGACCAGATCGGCGGCGGTGGCACGAAGAACGCATGCGACGTCGGCGAGTGGCACGCCGACCAACCCGGTCGGCAAACCTTCTACCGAGGCAAGATGTGGCAGATGAACTTGCTGTGCCCCAAGTACGAGGGCAGCGATACGGACGGCACGAAATGGGGCAACCCCTGCCCACAACTGAATGCCGATAACACCATGCACATCCACACCTCATTCGTTCATCTGCGGTACGAGTGGTTCCTGAGCCGGCCCGGCCAGCTGCGCTCGCCGATCAAGATGTACTGGTACCAATTCTCCCTCTACGACTTTGACTACAGCCAGAGCTCTTGGACCGGCAACGTGCCTCGTGGCATCGAGTGCGTCGTCGTCACCGGCTACTACACATGGGCCGCCTCGATTAACCCCTCCACCAGGGTCATTCAACAGCGCATCGCCGGCGACGGCCCCATTGGCGCACGGTGGGCGTACGACGGCAACGGTGAGCCGTGCGGGCAGACCACAAACGAGCAGTGCGCCGCCGTGTGCACGGCGGCCGGCCTGGTGGCTGCGGGCTGCACGATCCGCAACCGCGGCGCGTGGTGCGCCGGCATATCGGGCGGGGGCCCCGACAACCCCTCGGACCCGCAGAAGATGGACAGCAATCAGAAGATGCGTGCGCTCACCTTCATGGTTGAGGACGCGCAAAGCATCGACGTCACGTACGCGGTCGTCAACGGCGCGGCGAAGGGACGCAACTTCCTCTTCTCCGGCTCCTCCAACACGATCGACATGTGCCCGCGGCCGCCGCAGCCGCCCGCGCCGCCGCCGCCCTCGCCGCCGCCCTCGCCGCCGCCGCCCTCGCCTCCGCCCCCGGACCCGCCCTTTCCGGGGTCGCCGCCCTCGCCGCCACCGCCCTCGCCGCCGCCGCCCGACGCGCCGCAGCCCGAGCCGCCGCCGGCGCCCTCGCCGCCGCCGCCCTTGTCGCCGGCGCCCCTGAGCCCGTCGCCCGAGCCGCCACCGCCGCCCTTGGGACCCGGCCCCTCGCCGCCGCCCCCCTCGCCGCCGCCGCCCTCGACCCCGCCGCCGCCGCCGCCCTCGCCGCCGCCGCCGCCAGAGCTCCCGGCGCCGAGCCCGCCGCCGCCCAAGGGACCCATGCCTTCGCCGCCGCCGCCCTCGCCGCCACCGCCGTCGCAACCGCCCTCGTCGCCGCCGCCCTCGCCGCCGCCGCCCGACCAGCCCGACCCCTCGCCGCCGCCGCCTTCGCCGCCGCCGCCCTCGCCGCCGCCGAGCCCGCCGCCCTCGCCGCCGCCCGCGCCGTCGGTGCCGCCGCCGCCGCCATTGTCGCCGGCGCCGTCGCCGCCGCCGCCCTCGCCGCCTCTGCCCTCGCCGCCGCCGGCGCACTGGCCCCCACAGCCGCCTTGGGCGCCGGCGAACGAGTACAAGGATACCACGCCCACCGACCAGGAGGACGGCAACCCGCTGCTCCAATACTACTCGTACTGGGTCGAGATGGAGGTGCTCGTGCCCACCACGAGCTCGCGCCTCGAGGAGCACCCCGACGCCGAGCAGGGCAAGTCGACCTTTGAGAACACGTTCTACGACCCACCCAACACGCCCAGCGGGCCGCACACGGAGGTGGGCGCGCTCAAGGACCCCAATGACCCCACCGACGAGGGCGACGGCGGTGGCAGCGTGCCGCTCTGGCCCGGCGAGGGCGGCCGAGATCCGAGCGCGCCGCCCAAACTCCTCACGCCGGGCACGAGCACCGTGTGGGAGTACGACTCCGTCACCGACACGTGGACGACCAAGGAGGAGCTCCTCCAGCTCACGCAAAAGGACCCCACCAAGGAGCCGAGCGCGCTGCCCACCGACGTCAACCGCGTGGTGGAGGTCCCCGACGTCAACAATGACGGCGTCAAGGACCTCGTCATCTGCACGGAGCACGGCGCGTACGTCGTGCTCAGCGACGGCAACACGGGTGACTACCACCCGCCCGTGCTGCTGAGCGACGAGAACGACAACGTGCGCGACGTGACCGCGCTCAAGTACAACCCCGAGGACGACGCGATGGACTTTGTGGTGGTCACCGACGGCACGACGCCCAACAAGATCTACCTCGGCGACC
>Ga0315315_10007334_pt1 | contig 10207 bp, 5 predicted proteins | sample M140m3416metaG_FD_203699 | JGI IMG/M metagenome (GOLD analysis project Ga0315315, IMG submission 203699) | Ammonia-oxidizing marine archaeal communities from Monterey Bay, California, United States - M1 40m 3416 | ecosystem: Environmental > Aquatic > Marine > Intertidal zone | place: USA... | reverse complement strand
GAGGATTTTATTTTGGGACTCTCGGAAAAAGGACTTCAAGTATGGGCTAACGCAACAGTAGGTGAATTAGTGGATGAAATGCGCCCGTATGGGAAAGAGTTTTCCGAAATCAATGCTATTTGTGATTTCATGGATTCCTACTTAACATGGTTTGAACGAGTGTATGCTTTCGGAAGGGCTGACATAATCTCGTTTTTAAGGGCGGAAGGCCGAAATATCTAATAAATCGGGTTCTATTGTCCTTTTTATCAAGATAGGTATTAGATAGTCGGTAAGTCAATCTCATTACATGGCCTCAAAGAACTCCGTTTTCGCTACTCTTGAAAATATGCCAACAGCGATTAGTGGAGGGGAACTGTATAAAAATAGCAGGGCTGATGGCAAGGGTGTGGATTTGCCAAGTATGTCAAGCGATAGGTCAATGAAGAGTAAGTGGCTAACTGACACTATCTCCGTGACCGAAGATGGCTTCACTATTTTCGTTTCTATGAAAAATCATTCTCAACTTGAAGATAGTGGAGGGAATGGGGGTGTGGCGGGTCAAAGAACCCCAAGCAACACTTATTTCAAGTTCACCGTAGGCGAAACCCCTACCTATTCTTTCTATTTTGGTGACGATGCACCCTATTACAACGCCTATCTCGATACTTGGAAAGTTAGCGATATTCGCATTCAATGGGACAAAAAAATTATTATCAAAATGAAGTCGGGAGAGGACGAAGATGAAGTCACAATTAGCAACAAGGGTATGAAAAATACTCTTGCTAATGATACAGGCACAAATGGTTGGATTGAGCAAGATTTCTCTAAAATGAATGTCAAGGGAATGCCAAGATTACTTGCCTCCCTCGCCCCTTGCGACTCTAACACCATCCTTTTGTTAATGAACGCCCTAAAATCCGATAAAACAAAGGGGTTTTTCAATGCGGCAACCGAATTAAACGCCAAAGACATGGGGATGTATTATTGGGATGCCAATAGTGCCAAAGCACACCTAAGTCCTCAATCCTTTACTATGTCGTCCACCCTTGATGAAACCTTTTTGGTAAAGCCTACCATTGAGTTTAAGGGTGTGAAAAGGGTGGACACCAAAGATTCATACATTCAATTTCAATGTGTCATTGAACAACGGAATGACAGGACTGATAATTACACAGGTCGTGACCCTCAAGATAATGCCATCTTCGTTTCCACCATTCAATTTCCGGGCGATGAGTCCCTTCTTGCGCCGATGGGAACAAGCACCGAAGGAACAGAAGTCGCTTGCGGTATGGAAGGTAAAGAAGGTCGCACAATTAAGGAAATAATTCCCGGAATTAAGAACGAAGTTTTGGAACAGGTCAAGATTACCTTTACAGACGGTTCTTTTTGCGTCTTCCCCGATGCTGAAACGGGAACTTTTACGGCTACTGACAAGGAAACAGGGCAAATGCTCAAGGGCAAGGTCGAAAACCTTATTCTCGCAAGTGGAAAGTGGAAGGACGCTTACGCTAAGGAAAAGAAAAATCGTGTTGAGCGTAATACCTCTCCCCGATGGACTGTTTTTGAAGGCGATAAAGCCGTCACATCTTCTATTGCATGGCAAGAGGGCAATTTCCTAAAGGTTATCGTCCCCACAGACGGCGGTGCAAAATTGATTACAATTCCAACAAGGGAGGCTTAAATTATGGCAGAAGATTACTCCGATTTAGACGAAATGGTGGGCAACATGAAAGCAAAGATTAACGGCACTTCTATGAAGCGCATGACCCCTGCCAAACACGAAAAGAAGTTTGAAACACGGACAAAGATTTCAGCAGACCCTCAAAATGAAACGGTGGAAACAATCCTCGAATTAGTTAGAGTAGGAGATGATGCTATGGCAAGAGAGATGGCAGACAATTCCGATGCACCCGATTTCCTTAATGAGTTCATTGATGAAATTATCAAAAACGGTGGACAAGAAGAAGGCCGATGGATGTTTGCTCGTTTGATACACAAGGGAAAGAAAGGCAAGGACGCTATGGTTCAAGTCGAATTGAATTACGATGCTGACGGTGATTTGAACATTGTCGAAGTTCCAAAATCCTACATTTACGCCATCACAGGCCAAAAATGGAGAAAAATCGGGGTTGATAACCTTCTTCCGCAATTGGCAGAAGTCGTTGCGACTACTACCCCCGATGTTGGCCCCGACTCAATTGACAATGTGGATAACCCACCTCACAACACCGAAGGACTCGCTCAAAAAGCAGTTATGGATTCAGCCTCCACACCTACAAGTCCAAGTGATGAGGCCCCGCCAACTGATACCGAAGACGACCCGTTGGTAAATCTAATTGGTGGACAGACCACACAATTGTTAAAAACATTGGGATTGAGAGATAAGGTCAAAATTGAAGATATTGACATGACAGATTTCAAGGTCATAGATGGAACAAACTCTCCTGTAAGAATAATCAGTTCCACAGGTAAGGAAATGCAAATTACTGACCCTATCACTAACTCCTGTTTTGGCCCAACAAACCATCCCGACACTCCTTTCGATGTTCAAGATATGGATAGCCTTTTGTCAATTCGATATAAAAGTATGGAAAAGGCATTGAAGAAGCGAGGTAGTCGGGAAGAAGTCGTTAAACAATTGCGAGAAATCAGCATCCACATGGATTCTTTGTCAAGAGTTTTCGGATTTGACGACCCTAAGCAGTTAGAAGCCTTCTTCGCCGCATGGCTTATGGAAGATTCCACTTGCCGATTAACAGGTATTCCCGGCACAGGTAAAACAACCGTAATCAATTCGGCGGCGACTTTGTTGAGCAACTCTTACGGATTCAACGAAATGAAGCGTTATATGGCTAAAAAGCCTGTTATTAACGGCGAACCTCACGAATACATGGTTTTCCCATCGGGACAACGATACGATGTCAATTACGGAGATAAGCAATATGCTACCACAAGAGATTCTTGGGAATTGTGGAGATTTACTGAATGGGAAGATGTTAGCGATGTTTCGGGGGCTTATCTTTGGGATTTCCGTTTCCTACAACGCCACTCCGATTCGGGGAAGGGTAAATTGCCCTTATCACCCGATGATTATACTAACTTCTTGTTCGCAAAACCTGATTTTACCATGAACAAAGACACAGGGGATGTGGTGGTCTTGAATACAATTAGTGCTAAAGGTAAAACGATGGCCGACATGAGAGAATTATTTGGTGTAAAGAGTAATGACAAATTACCAAGAGGCATGGGTGAACAAAATGGTTTTGCCATGTTCGGAGGTAGCCCTCTTTATTCCGATTCGGGAGGAAACGAAGGTTTCGCCCTCCGAGAGTTTTTATTGGAACATTTTTACGATTCACGCCTTGATGAAGGCAAAATGGGAATGTCAAACATCGTAGCAGAAATGTTAGAAGAATGTGGTGTTGCGAAAATTGACTACGATAAGCGAGCAGAAGAAATCCTTTATGGTATCGAGATTCGACAGATTACCGAAAAGAATCCACTAACTCAAGTCACCACCTCTTCATATCAGTTCGACCCAACCCCTCGTCCTGTCGTGACTCAACCAATTAAGTTTTTCAACGAAGCCAACCGTAGCGGTAGTGGTGTTGAAGACGCTATTCTTGGTCTTATTGCTGAAAAGACGGTTGAATATCGTGGACAAAGATTCACTTCACCTAATTTCGTAGCATGGATGGACACCAACCCTCACCAAAAAGGAAACGATTTGGCTTTCGTGGACAGAATTGACATGGAATTGTATTTCGGAACATTGTCGCTTGGTGGTCGTTTTAACACCCTTGTTGAAAGATACGGAGGTGTGGAATCCGAAGGTGGAACTCCCGAAATCCAATTAGTGAACAGAATGTTGGGCAACAAAGGCTCATCCCAATTTATTGCCCCTATGCGATTTTACCAATTGAAAGAATGTTGGGGAACGGTCAATAACATGGACTTCAACGCTTCGGGTTCTGCGGAAGACCAAGGCGCACTTCTCGATATTTCGCTACTTTCGGTATTATTTACGCAAAAATGGATGGTTAAAGAAGGAAAAGACCAAATCTATGGCGGTCAATTCTTTTTCCGTGATGTGAGCAAAGTTTATGACTCCCCATTAGCAGACATTTCCACAACCACAAACTCTCAATACGAATCCGACCACGAAGAATGGTGGGGTGGTAAGTTCGGAAATGGTAGCACAGACCGATACCAAGCCCCTGTTGCGATTGACAGAATGCTTGGTTTCCGTTTCACAAACTCAATGGTAAAAATGACGAGAGCATTGGCATTCCTTCGTGGAAAAACTCATGTCACACGCCAAGAAGTCCTTGATTCACTCCCTTACTGTGTAGGACACCGACTCGGCCCTGCAAGAGAAGGGGAAGACCCTAAAGGTCGTGACATTGGTATCAACCGTGAGGCCATGAAGTTCGAGAACGAGCAAGCCTTTATTCGTGATTTCATCCTTGACGGGTATGTTCTCCGTAATACAAAAGCAGGTTTAGGGGCTGTTGAGGGCAAACCTTCCCTCATGGATGTTTGGGATTCTTTCGTCAAAAATTGTGAAACTTACATCAATTCCACCGATGCTTATTGGAAGTATGAAAATGACATTATCCTTCCTGTTAAAGACCGTGTGCGAAACGGTGCGACAGGCGGAGTCACACCCGTTCATTGGTCTATTTGCACAATGGCGGTTGATAATGTCCGAAGGGACAAAGAATACAAGGTGCGAACTGCTTCTTATCTTGAAAGGCTACAACGCCCACAATCGGCAAGGGGGACAAAGACGACTCCGCAAGCCGACCAACAAAGACAATTGCTTGCTAATAATTCGGCTTCACAATACTACCAATTGAGAGGCGAAATCGCTTCCGACCCGAAATTGTTCTCGGACGATAGGAATAACTTACTCGCTCTTGCAGATTCCAAGATTGAAGCCATTTGTGGAGGCACAATGGATGATAAGGCTATTGGCCCAATCGTTTCAAGAATGTCCTGTGTTGCGCCGACAGAAGGCGACCTTTACGAAGGATTTGGAGAGTTTATCAAAAAGACCACGCCTAACGGTGAACCAAACCCGCTTGCTTTCAAGTGGCGCACTTACGGAGATGGTATGGGTGCATGGGGCAACATGATTACAGGCGGTGACAATGTAAGCGGTTCTATTGCTCAATTAGGCGGTGGCGGAGAGGCTATGGATGTTTCGGGGGCGCAGTATGAATCTAATCAAACTCTTGCCGCTACTTATCAAATCAAGATTCCCGCAGATGGATTGGCAGAATACGGCCCCTTCGTTCAAAAGATGAAAAGAGTCGCTACGGTTCTCAAAGAATACACAGCAGAAGGAGTTCATTTCGCACCGAAAGGGACAAAATCGGAAATTAAGGAAAATTACGGCTCATTTGCCGAATATCTCACTCAAGCACAAGAGATGTTAGCGGAGTGGACGCAGAATAAGATTCAGCCTCAAAACGATTTGATTTCGACTACCAAGAGTGGTTTTAATGCGTGTTTCGTTCTTAACCATCATTCTTCGGCAGTTGATGGGGCTATGGAGTTCACACTACCAACGGGCCGCACCATTAAGATTCAAGGAGAAGATAAATTACGACTATGGGCAAGCCTCCGATGTATCGAAGGCGACAATGAAGTGGGTAGTGAACCTATGATGGGATTCTTTATCGGAATTACTTCGGCTACTATGCGTCCTACACGCAAGATTGACGCAGGTGGAACATCTATTGAAACTGATGCAGATGGAATGCCTTTATCTTGGGAAATACTTCCATTTACCGAAGATGATTCTTACACCGCCAAGTTTTACGGCGATGATACCGAGTGGGCTAAGTATCAATATCAAGATGTTGGAAACTTGACAACAGATGATTACCGAAGTTATGTTCAAATCGTTTTTGACGCAATCACGGTATCCGATGAATAGATTGAAATAGTCGTTCACTCCATATTAAAATATGGACGATGTTCTTCCTGAACTCAACGCCCCCGAAAATATGCGGGTGGCCTACAAGCAATTACAACAATTGTATGGGGAAACCAACATCCCGCTTGTTCTTGGAACAGAAGAACATGGTGGGCGAACAGACATGGTTCAAATTGAGGTCGGAATAGACCAAATGATGTTGTGCTTGAAGGGCAATTATCACGAAGTCCCCGATAAATACACAGATTCCTCACCATTTTTCGTTTTAGCGCATGAGTTCGGCCACATTGTAGCCCATCCGGGCAAAGATGCTGTTTATTGGGTGGAAGGTGCGAAAGAATTGCCTGTGGAAGCCCATCAGCGTTTCCGATGGATGAATTGTATTTCCGATATTCTCGTCAATTGGACTGTTATTACAGGAACGGCGGTTGAGCAAAAGCAAAGGGCTTCGATTAAAAGGCAAATGACAAATGGATGGAGGGCAGGGCAATTCGTAAGACGGTGTGCTTCTAAGGAAGGTTTCGCCCGTCATAAAAGATTGCTTGCTGATGGAAAACTAAAGGACAATCGCTACAAACCTCCTAACGGATTGATAGGACAGTATGATAATCATGCAAGGGGCAACCCGTATGAACCAACACCCAAAACTCCTTTTTATCAAAAACATTTAGGTCATGGTCGAGGTGAACAGTATTACCCGCCCATCAATTATGCTGTGAATAAGAATATGGATAAAATGTGGCGAACCGTTGTCATGAGAAAAGATGTAGGAAGCCTTAAAAGGGGAAGTAAGCAAGTTGTCGAAGGAACAAAAACCTATGATGGACGAGTCAATACCGAAGATTTTGAGCCGATTAAGGAATATAAAATTGGAAGTGAATGGGTTTCCACTCGCTACTGCAACCCTGCTTGCCCCCAATGCGGCTCACCTGCACCGACAATTTGGGACAATTGGTGGAAATACACTACTCAAGAGCAAAAACAAGCCGAAATCAAAACCTACGGGACTTGGCGATATTTACTTATTCAAATGTTTGCTATGGAATGGGCTATGGCTTATTCAAGCGTTATCCCTTATGGAAGTGAACCCTTAAATCGTGATACAGGAAAGAAGTTTATTGCCGATATTGCTTCGGATATGGATGCAGTTATGCGGAGTCGTTAATCATGGTTTATGAAGACAATCCTTTCAATTCTTCACAAGGGAAGAAAATCCTTGACGACATTTTTGATTTAATGTTCACCTCTCCCAATAAACAGCCGAATAAAATTGAAACGGAAGACAAACTCAAGCAAGTGGATTACTACAAATCTAACATCGTGAACATCGTTAATAAGATGCGGAAGTTCGTCATGGGCTACAAACAAGTTATCCTTTCCGAAACGGAAGGGTCGGGTATCTTGGTCTGCCCATCTTGTTATCGTAGGGATGCTATTTGGAATTGGGAAACGGTTGATGCGGGACATTATGCTACCCCCTATGATTGGCTTTCGTCTGTGGAATTAACCCAATGGGAAGAAGGTGGAGTAAATGAGAAAAACCGCTATTTGTTTATGGTGCGCTATCGTTGTAATCATACCACGACCTGCAACAAGTGTCATGTTTCGTGGAGGGGGCATGATAGAGATATTTGCCAAGCACCATCTTCCGCAGGACAAACTTGTGGTTCAACGGATTTATCTAAGGTAGGGTGTGGTGAGGAATCTTATGCGAAACATTTCGTCCGATTATACACGGCTGACGACAATATCCCTCAAAATCCCGGAATGGGAGGGACAGGGGCAATTGACGCAAACTTAGAAATCATGAATCCCAACAATCGGAGAGAACGGGTAAGTGGGGAAATTACAGGATATGAGTTTGTCCACAACCTCGTTCCGAAGGGAAAAATTGTGAAAGATTGGGCAGAAGTAAAGGCATACACCCCCTTAATCCGCTTTACAGTTTCTCATGAAGGAACAGGGGCTTCCAAAACTGTGGATTGTCCCGTTTCGGAATTATCTTACGCCGTATCAAAACAAGAACAAGCCCAATGTGTCTTCGGTAAAAGAAGGGGGACAGATGGGACAGGCAAACAAGCGCACCCCAAGAGAGTCATAAATCTTAGAACGGCGAGAAACGACCCACCATCACCTTTCCAATGTCCCGAATGCCACGCTGACGATTTTAACCCTCCACTTCAAGAAATCTATAATGTTTTCTATCGCCCTTACCCCATGAAAATTATGAATCAACAACCACTTGGGGCAGAAGCGGCGGGTGGAACATTTAGAGGAAAGCCTGTGTATAACTTGTATCTCGAATCCCCTGTGGCTGATGCTTTCAAGTTATTCGTCCCCATCCCTGCCGAGTTTTCCCTTAATGAAATACCTCGACAACCTCAAATCCAAAGAGGCGGTTCAGCACCTCCGTCTTGTCCAAATGATGTGGGAGGCAATTTGGCCGCCGAAGACCTTATGGAAGAAGTTTCCGATGAATTGAAAGCCACTATTGAAGAATTAAAGAAACAAGCCGTCATAAATGTTTCGGGAATTACGGCTACGGATGCTGATAATTGCACCGCACCCGGCTATACTTTCGATGTGTGCGAAGGTCGCTCTCGGAAGGCTTATTACAATAACGATATTGAGAAATGGATTGACGATTCTCCACCCTGCTATTCTTTCATAAATAACCAAACGGGAGAAACACAGACACAAAAACGGCAATACGCACGGTGGAGTGAGATTCCGCAATATGCAGGAGGTAGTGATTTAGTGTATCTCGGCCCTAATCCAAAAGTTCAATTGATTCAAGATTGGCTCAAATCCACGAAACAAATCAGCGTAGCCTCCAAAAATAGTCCAATTTACCACTATGTTCATGTCATTGACACTAAAATTGACAAGGATTTAGGAACGAAATTGGAAGTATTTGAGTGCAAAACTTGTAAAAGTATTGTGGAGGCAGGGGGTTGCATCCCTTATCGTCAAAATAACGGCCAATGTGATGAAAATGGTGTCGCTATTGATGGATTTTCACAATCCGTCATGGATGCCGAAATTGCCTTTGAAAATGAATATCCAAAAGTAAATATCTTAGGTGAGGCTGTCCCAATCGCTTGGGGAATCTATGCCCAAGAAGACCACGATGGTAAAAAGATGTTAGAAAATCCTAACTTGAACATAAAAATAGGGTGAGAAAAATGGGTGAGTTTGGTAGCGGTGAAAGATGGGGCGATAATCCCTTTGTATATTTTGAAGCAAGTGAATACTTGGTGCAACCGCAACAAAAACAGGAAATGCCAAATCCTTTAAGAGCGATGTATGAAGATATTGCCCCGTTGCTATTGCGTAGCCCTCCATCTAAACGATACCCTCAACAACCCACAGGAAGGAAATCTTGGGATATTCTCACAGACCCACTTTCCGAATTAGTTTTTACATCAGCCGTTCCCGACCCCATCATCGGTGAAACTCTTCAAACATTTATGCGACCTACGGTGGAGGGTAAAGAAGGATTGGCTACACACCTAAACATCCTTGTGGATTGTTCTTCCTCTATGGGTTCGAGCAGTTCTTGGACTTGCTACGGAGTCACGCCTTTAGGAATGCCTTTGTATGGCTATCATCTCGCTCAAATCTGTTCGGCCATGATGGTTGCTCAAGCAGAATTAGCAAAGGATTCTTTTTCCATTTGGGGTTTCGCAAGTGGCGCATCAAGAGTTTGGCCTGACCGTAGCGGTATGCCCCCAAGCCAAAACCATAAAGGCGCACTCGATTTCCTTCTTGATTTAGCCCCTGAAAATAATGCACCATTCACCCCAAGCGGAGGGACAAACTTAGCCAAGGGATTAGACCTTGTAGGAAAAGACCTGCAAAGTTATGAGTTCGATAAGTGCGTCACCGTAGTTATTCTTGATGGGGCTTGGGGTAGTGTTGAGATAGCAGAATCCCAATTGTTTTCTCCCGATGGCTACAACGACCACGATTTGAGAAAGCGTGGCCCTGTGTTCTATGTCACGATTGGTTCACCTAACAATGAAGATGATGTCAAAGATTCCACGCAATACATGAGAGAAGCCCTTACCAATTATTACGGTCAAGAAATGAATGGCTGTTGCCTCACTTTTATTCTTCATGGGGCAGATTCGGGAAGTAGCATCATGAACTTTGGTGGCGAATTGGTTCAAATGGCGCAAATTAACGCAGGTATTCCAACAGACATTCGAGATGGCGATGGCAAACCCCTCAAACCTTGTCCTCAAATATGAGAGGGTTTAGATAGCGGGAAGGATAATT
>Ga0315315_10007332_pt1 | contig 10208 bp, 5 predicted proteins | sample M140m3416metaG_FD_203699 | JGI IMG/M metagenome (GOLD analysis project Ga0315315, IMG submission 203699) | Ammonia-oxidizing marine archaeal communities from Monterey Bay, California, United States - M1 40m 3416 | ecosystem: Environmental > Aquatic > Marine > Intertidal zone | place: USA... | reverse complement strand
AGTCAAGCATCGAGATCCGATCGATCCGATTCAGATTTCATTCGATCGGCGGGATCGTCAAATAAATTTACGCGGTGGCGCGCATCACGTGCCGTGGCGAGGTTGAGTGCAAGGATGACGAAAGCATTCCTCAAAATATTGGGGACCGGGATCTCGTCCGAATTTTTATGACGTGGATGTACTAGTACTTACTATGGAAATTCCGACAAGGCTCTTCGGCTGCACACTCCTCGTGCAATCTGTAATGACAAGAGCGCGCGCGTGGTTTGGGCTTGGGATTGGGCTCGTCATCAATCGGGCGGGGGGGGGTGGTGGGGGTGGGCGCGGCCGCGCCCGCGGGGGGGGGGGGGGCCCCCCGAGTTAGAATCCAATGATGCAGATAAATTCTCACTTTTTGCGGGTCCGAAGACGGCGGCTCGCTGTCACTGTCTACCTACATGACATACATGCATCCTTTTGCTTTTTCGCTTCCCCTGTTCTCTCCTCCTCGCGATAGATCTGACATCTCTTGTTTCCCTTCTTGTCCCTCATCCGATTCATCGTGGAACGATAGAACAAACATCCATGGCCGTGACGGCACCTCAGTACATCCTGGAGGAGAGCTTTTACAACCAGAAGCTGTGGAAGCAAACTGCCGGCAGGCGCCCGCCGCAGCCGGTAGAGGAGCGCGCCTACTTCGAAAATATCTGGGCGCAGAACTTCAAGTGCTCGGAGGTCGAGTATGACATGCCCTCCGAGGTCCTCACCGCAACGTCCCCGGTGTCGCTCAATCCCTTCGCTGAGGGTGGCGCGGGCGGCACCTTCGACATTGGCAATCACTTCACGCCGAATCCGAGGGTCGGGGACGTCGTGGGGGGGGGAGCCGACGTCAAGGCGGCAGAGATTGAAGCCGCCGAGGCGACTCTCATGCACACACAGTTTAGCAACCAGGCTCGCACCATCGATGGTAAGTCGCGCGGACCGCACAAATATCATCAACAGACGGTCAACAAACCCGTACGAGGGTCCGAGGCCGTAACTGTTCTGGTGAAGGGTGATAACGTGTTTGGAACTACGGTGAGCAAGAGCTTCAACCGCCCCGGTGACATGGGGGTCGATACTATCAGCATTTCCATCTCGAGCTACCGCGTGGTTCAGTCCAAGAAGCGCCATGCCCAATTCCTCGTCGTTTATAGGGATGGAAGCTTGCGGGAGACCGTTGGTGTTTGGAAACGCTTCAGTGACTTTGAGCAATTAAGCAACAAGGTCACTCATGGGCACCAAAGCTGCAACACACAAAATTGTGCGTCTGCACTTCAGGCCATGCACCCTCTTCATATTTCTGATGACGTCGACGTTGAGCCCCTCCCAAATGCCATCACCAGTTGGAAGTTACTGCGAAAGAGGCAACGTTGGTTCCGTTGCCTGGATGCTGGATATCTCAGTCTGAAGGTATTCTTGCTCGAGCGGTTCCTCCACGATATTTTGTTTGAGAGCACCACGCCAAAGCTCCTTCGTGAATTTGTCGGCGTCAGCATCAGCGGCTCATCGAGGGCGTCGCTGATGTAAGTACTTTGTGGAACTAACTAGATTACTTTTGACAAGGAGAGACTTCCCCTTCCTTTGTATAACAAAACTTGAACAAGCTGTTGTGTATAGTGACACAGTTCCGTTTTGCAGCCCCTTCGACAAGTGACTAAACAATGTACCACAGCAACATATCGTAGATGAGGGTCATTGCTTTACTTTTTATTTGTGAAATATTCGACAATTTCATGCCTGCCATTCGAAACCAAACATATGTCGAGGGGGCTCTGGTGGTCGTTGTCCCTGGAGTCCAGCTTGGCGCCGTTCTGGATCAAGAGCTCGCAGCATTCAATGCCCTGCCATGATTTGTCATCGCCATCCTCGGATGGGTGGCTGGTAGCGCAATTATGAAGAGCTGTTTTCTCGGCCTCCTTCTTGTTCTTCCACTGGACGCTGGCACCCCTCGCTATGGCTTGATAACATTTCTCCAAGTTTCCTTCGCCCGCCGCATCATAAAGGTCCATGCTAAACTTCTCCTCCCGGTCCTCCTCGTTGCCGCCCTCATCATCGTCGTATACGATGAAACCCCGCCACTGGTATTTACTCTTGATCCAATTCTCCTTAACTGCTCTCGAATCCTCGGGGTTGGGCTTCTTCCAACCGCGTTGGTGTGCCAACCCGGCCTCCCACACTCTGTTGGCCATATCATTCCCTATTGCAAGCAGCAGTCGGCCCTCAGAGTCGCTCAAATCGTCTAATCTGACCGAACGGACCTTGCTTAGATGGACACCGAGACTTCGATGGACTCCGCTGCAATCGATGCAGACGACCACTCCGAGATTGAGCGATACCCAGTCCGGATCTTTAGCTCCACAATCCGCACAGTGGGTATTGGCCCGGAGGATCTTCTTGACTGCAGGATTCTTCCCCGGACGGGCGCTGGAGGTGGGGTCGAGTTTCTTGACGCTACTCCTTGAATTTTCTTGATGCCCACCTTGGGGCGATGGAGAAATTTCCAGATTTTCTATGGATTTTCGACTCGATTTGGACATTCCTGATTGCAGCAGCATGTCGTCGGTGGGGATCTGCCCGAGGCTGAGCTGCTTCTTGACACAGTTCCGTATGCTGTCGACCCAGATGGTGTGCTCCTTAGGGCCACATGCCTGAAGCATGTACGGCCGGCTGTTCGGGCTAATTATCTCGAAGCAGAAGCGTGTGCCGGCCTGGTTGCTGCCCTTGCTCTTCTCCTCCACCTCCCTGACTGCGCACAGGACTATGTCGCATACTTTGACCCGTTCGAGGACCCCTGCGTTGCGCCCCGTCTGGCCCGTGGTGCGGTTGCCGCTCTCTGTGAGAACGCCACCCTTTAGGTAGTAGAGACCCATCTTGTCGAGGATGAACCAGCGCTTGTTCCACGGACTTATGCTCATCCGGCTCGTCGACTTCTTGTACATCCACCCCTCCATCACGATACCAGGCGTAGGCTCCCGCGTGTAGTTCGAGCTCTCCGTCAGGTACTTCGGCAGATCCCACAGCTTGACCTCTTCCTCGATGGCCTCAAGCGATGTGGGCTGATCGGAGATCATGCTCTGGCCGAGCCCCGTCCCCTGACCGCGGCCAATTGCCTCGGCAATCACTCCAGCGTTGGCGGCGGCGATACCGACTTCGCTCACGGCCTGTGAGAGCATCCTCTCCCTGGAATCCCACACCTTCTTCTCCGTGTCATGACTCTCCCTGCTCTCGGTCTGCTGGTCCTGAAGGTTTCCAAGCTGCGGGGTCAGGCCCATCGTTAGATCCGAGCAATGCCGAAAGTACGTTCGAATGCCGTGGAGGGATGCCAGGACGCTGTCCCCCAGCTCGAAGTTGCGCCTCGTCTTGAGGGAGTCGAGCTTCTTAAGAAGCTGGAAGCGCTTGAGCTCGGCGTTGGCCTGGGCCACCCGAATCTCCTCCAAGTTCAGCCGAAGTCCCGCCGCGGCCATCGCCGGCGTGTCCCTGTCGGTCCCGAGGCTCTTGCCCCTGTGCAGAAGGCCTCCCCCACCCCTCTCCTTCCTGTCGGGCGTCTTGGACGGGGCAAAGGGCTGGCCGTCCCCCCCATCCGTTCCCGCCCTGGCGAGCCCCCGGAGCGCCGCCCCGAACTGGCCTGCCACCTTGGACAGCTGCTCCTCGGTGTTGTTCCGCTCAAGGTGCCTCCCGTGGAGGTACTTGGCGAAGGAATCCTCCGCCGACTCGGTGAGGGCGTCGGCCTCGGAGCGGAGGTGGGAGGCCTCGTTGAATTCGACGTCGGCGAAGGCCTCGAGGGTCTGGCTGAGGGATACCTCGAGACACTCGCACATTACCACCTGGGCGTTGGCGATTTCGTCGAGGACCTGGGGTAGAGAAGAAAGGAGGCGAGGGATAGGGCCGAGTGAGTGAGAAGGGGGGGATTCCGTGCAAGGGAGTCAACAAGCCCAAAAGCCCGAACGTTCGGAAGCAGAACTTACCCCTCCGAGGACGCTAAGCACGCTCTCCATCTCGCTCCCCACGGCGTTTCTCCTCTGCTCCCTGAGCGCCAGCTCCCTGTCCCTTGCCTCCGGATCGGCGTCCGCGCCGCGGTCGTCGGATGGGGAGCGGGGTCCAGAGCTGGTCCCGCCACTGGGCTGCAGGTGACAGGCCTGGCTGAGTCTGCGGGTGGCCTCTGCCATTAGGCCGCCGCACCTTCCGAAGGTCTGCGCCCTGGCCGATATGTCCTTGACGGTGTCGTGTAGGACGTTGAGGCTGTGCATCTCCCTGTCGACGTACGACGAGAAGTACGGCGAGTCAGCCGTGAAGGAGGCGGTGACCGTGTCGGGGCTGCCAGGGCGCGCGTCCCCTCCGCCGCCATCGCCGCCATCGCCATCGCCGCCGCCGCGAGAGAGGGTCTGGGCCTCGGCCTGGGCCTGGGGCTGGGGCTGGGGCTGGGGCATATTTTTGGCGGGGGCGTACGCGGCCGCTTCGTTGACCTAAATGCGACGCTCGGCACTCGGCACGGGGGAGGGGGCGCTGATGGTCCGCGTACTGCGTATGGAGATGCCCTCGGCGGGGAGGAAGAGACGCGGAGACGCGGGCGGCGGGAGAGGAGACGGCGAGGCGAGAGACTAGCGGACGCGGCAGGAAGCGAAGCAGGGGCGTTCCCAGTGTTCCAGCGTGCCAGCTGTTCACCAAAAGTTCAAAACTACTCTACTAGCTAGTAGCTATGCATAGTATAATGTACGAGCTCGTACTCTCGTACTGGCTGGTAGAGTCATTTTCCACATACTAGATAGTATGCATACAGAGCTAGAGCTGTCCGAGCTCGTACATGACATACGCTCGTACATGTTCCCCGATACCCGAGTTCTTGCTCATGATAATTTATGTATGTATACTACTCGTAGTATATTACGAGTTTGTTTTATTCACTTCACGAGAGACGGGAGAGAGTCCCCAAGTCCTCCCTCTCCGCCCCCCCCACCTCTCTCGGCCCCATTCTGCGGCTCGTGTCGCGGCGCTCGACGTCCGCTCGGTTTGATGAATCGCGGCGGCCTCAAGGCAATCCTTTCCATCGTCGCGACCGCATCACGCCAAGGGCTATCGGCGGCGGCGGCGGCGGCGGCGGCGGTGGCGGCGGCTCCACCCCAGTCCCTCCCCGCTTTCGCGGTCCCTCCTCGGCCGGCACACTTCACGGGAGCGGCATCCGTCCTGGTCATGGCGCTGCGGACCTCGCCGAGGAAGCGGGCGCCGCCTGCTGGATCCGCCGCCCCTGATAAGGCCAAGTCCAAGTCGGAGTCCCCTGCCAAGCGGCGCAGATCTGCCGTGGCCCCGGCCCCGGCTGACGTCAACTCCGTCCGCCTCGTCTCGTCCGATCTGGCCGCCGTCGCCCCTGATCGGCCCTGGGTTGATCTGGAGGTTTCCCCGGAGGAGCTGCGACCGTCGGCGACTCTGACCACGGGCCAGTCCTTCTCCTGGATCGTCGTTCACGACGACGATGGCGACGGAGATGGCGGTCCCGCCGCGGCCTCGCCCCAGAAGCAGTCGGCGTGGGGCAGCCCCGACGAGACGGAGTGGGTGGGGCCCCTCGGAGATCGAGTGTTCGCCATTAGGGAAACCCCGGTATCTACGCTCTACCGCATCCTCCACGGGCCGCCGGAGGGGGCCGGAGACGTTCTGCGCGACTACTTCCAGCTCGGCGTGCCCCTCGCCCCTCTGTACAAGGAGTGGTCAAAGGGGGACCGGAGGATGGCCAGGATCGCCGACGTGGTCCCCGGGGTCCGCATTCTCAGGCAGGACCCGGTGGAGTGCCTGTTCAGCTTCATCTGCTCCAGCAACAACAACATCCCGCGCATCACCAAGATGCTGGCAGCGTTCCGGGAGAGGTACGGGGATCTCCTAGCGGAGCTCCCAGGTAGGCTCCCGGGTGACGGGGATGGGTCGCACTCTCGAACCGTGCGCAGGTTGTACTCCTTCCCCACCCTCGATGCTCTGCAGGGGTCGACCGAAGCGGATCTGCGGGAGATGGGCCTCGGCTACAGGGCCAAGTTCGTCATCGAGACGCGGGACCTCCTCCTCGATTCCGGGGGGGAACGGTACTTGCTTGGACTGCGCGAAAAGGACGATGCGGGCCTCGTGCAGGAAGAGCTCGTGCGGTTCAGTGGGATTGGCCGCAAAGTTGCCGACTGCGTCGCGCTCTTTTCTCTGGACCAGACGGACGCCATACCTGTGGACGTGCACGTATGGCACATCGCCTGCAGGGAGTACGACCCGACCCTGGGCGAGGCGAAGAGCCTGACGCCCACCGTGTACGGTCGCGTCGGGGATCACTTCCGGTCACGCTTTCCCTCCCACGCCGGATGGGGGCACAGCCTCCTCTTCGTGGCTGAGCTGCCAAGTTTTCGATCAGTCCTGCCAACGGACATTGTGGCACAGATGGACGAGTGGAGGGAGCAGGAGCAGGCCAGGAAGGCCGCCAAGAAGGCAGAGAAGAAGAGCAAGGCGAAGAAAAGCGAAAAGGTCCGAGATGCGAAGGTCAACGGTGTGACCCGCAGGCGCAGTCCTTCGATCGAGAAGACAATTAAAACAAAACACAAGTTCTAGATTTAATGCCGTACGTAACGTAAGGTCGTGGTGCGGCCCTAGTCGACTACCGGAGACGAGTTAGTTTAGACGCCTAGAACGATATCAGTATTTCTACATGTTACTAAAAAATGCATTGTGACAAGTTTGAAAGTCAGCCTAGTTATGGCGTCAGAAGCATTCCCTATCGAGTTTACTTTGAGTGTCCGGCCAACAGATGAGGAATAGTGAAAGGAGAGAGACTGGCGTGGCGGTCCGAAGGCCAGCAGACCCTCCTGGTCTCTTGTTCTTCTTCGTTTTTCCAAACAAGAGACCCCAAGCCCAACCGAGGAGAGCAAGAATCAATGGAATGACATGTGTCCAGATAAAAATGCCTACCTGGGTGATGATAGTGACTGCCTGAACGGCAAAGCTGGTCTCTTTCTCGCCATTGTTTCTTCGTAGCTGCCTCTGCGATGACGGTAATGAATGTTCCTCCGTTCGCTCTGTTTTCTTTACCTGCCGGTCTTCTCCTCTCTTTTTCTTCTTCCTTCTTTTTTTTTTTGCAGTGTTCTGTTTTGATCGCTGAATATTCTTTGCTGATGGGTGTTCCAACTCGTCGGCGGGGATTGATACCGTCTGGATGTCCGCCTCCCTTCCTCCTTGTTCGTCTTCCTCTTCGTCACTACTAGAGTCAGAATCCATCATCATGGCTTGAAATACAGCGCCCCCCCTACCGACCTTCTTGTTCTTCTTGGCGGCCTTCGAGGACGACCATCCCACCGCGTTTCCTCCCTGTCCGGGCGTCACCCACTTGCTCACAGGCGCCTTGAGCTTGGCGGTCGAACCAACGGTGACGCTTAGCCCACCCTTGCCCTTCTTCCTCCCGGCAGAGTATCTCTGGCGGCAAATGTCGACTCTCTGCTGGAAGGTTTCTTCGTCCTCGAACCAACCCTGGCTTGATTCTTCCAGGTGAGCAATTTCGTCGAGAATACCATTCTTGCGAGACAGAGTCTGCGTCTCCTTCACTGTAAGGAGCCTTCCCCTGGCGTTGGCCTCCATCTGCAACAGAGGTCCCAGTTCCTTGTATAGCCTGCCCATGGCGGCCTCATGCCTGAGCCTGCGGGGGGGGATCGGCGCAATCGCCTCCAGCAGCTCCCGACGCTCCAGCGCCCTCGCTGTGTCCCTGCCCTCCCCTTTGAGCGTGGCTATCCGTTCGGCGTTCTGCTTCAGCATCTGGTCCCGCTCAGAGGCGGTAAGCTGGCCCGCATCAACCACTGAGGCGATCTCGGTCCTCGTTATGGCCTCCTTCTCCTCCAGATCGACAGACGCGTCATAGAAGGACTGCTCGGCAGGATCGAGGGGTATCCCCTTCATGAGCCTCCCGTCCATCTCCCCCACCAGTTCCCGGAGCGCCTCAATGGATTCCAGGCAGCCTCTCTTTTCCGACCACGACGGGCACCGGGCACTGAGCATGTTACGAAAGACCGCGGAAGAGCTGGCGGCTATCTTGTACCCTGGGCTATTCTCGGGGAGGAAGGCGCCCTCCTCGGCTTGTTCCGTGCCGTCGGCGTCACCTTCGCCGTCGCAAGATCCGCCCTCCAGGTAAGGGAAAACGACGACTGTCTTGAGATTCTTGCCTGTATCATGCTGCAGCTTGAAGGATCCGCCGCATTCGGCCACGCACGACGCCCCCCGGTCCTCGTCATAGCCACAAGCTTCCAGCGCGTTAGTCACTATCTTGGCTGCTCCCTCGGCGTACTTCTGTCTGGCCTGCTTCCCAGCGCCGACCACGAGGGTCAGTCTGATCATTTCGACGGATGACGGGACGGGGCGGGGCAGGGGCTCCGAGAAGGCCGCCCCGACGACAGCCGCGATGGAATCACCGCTTTGCCCGCCAAGGTCGAAGGTATCGGACTCTTGCGAACCCCGAATGGAAGCCGCCAGGCCATGGGCGCTCACCATTCTGTTGAGTCGGGAACTGGATGACGGAGGCCGGGATCTAAGAGGTAATGTGCGTCGGTCCTGTGGGCCGGTCAAATGACTGCTCGAATGCATAATAATACGAGAGTATACCAGTTGGGCCGGTACGTCGCTTTGCTCAGCATGGGAAAAGCTGGAGAGTAAGTAAGTGCGTACGAGCTCGTATACAGCTTTTCATGATGTGCATACATTCATGTACACGCGCGTACTTATCAGAGTATGCATACTCTAGCTAGACTCCTACTAGAGTAGTGACAGTAGATCTCTAGAAATGCCCTCGAAGCTTCTATAAAATAATAATAGATAATATTTTGACTAATACGAGCTGGGAACTATGTTTTCAACCTGCCCTGCTTCTTCTTCCTGGCCTCCTGCTTCTTCTTGTGATACTGGTCCGAGAAGCCCTGGACGAGGTTGCTGTAGTTCCTGTCCTTCTGCTGCTGCCGGTTCGTCTTCGTGACGATCTGGACGACGTCCTCGTCGAGAAGCTTGTGTGCAACCCCACATCTCTGGGGGCTATGCTTGGCACTCTTTCCCCAGACCAAGGCAAAGTTAAAGTCACGCAGCATCTGGGACGACACATTCTGGCAAAGGGACTTCACCGTCGTTCCCTTCCGGATCTGGGACAGAACGACGGGCTCGGCCAGGTCCGGCGGCTGTCCCTTTCTCTTGGTGTAGATTCGCGTCAGCCCCAGGTACTTCCACATTTCCTGCTTAATCAGGTCATCATCCTCCGGGGAGCCGACGTTCAACCTCTGCTTCACGCTACCGACGATAGAGTACGGCATCCGGGCGAGCTGGTCGACCTCTTCGATAGTGACGGTATCAATCTTGTTGTAAAAGTATAGACAGGGCTTGTATTGGCGGTTGCCGACGCAAACGTCGACAAGCTGGTCTATGGTGATGTCCTCCCGGACGAGGATGTCCGCGTTGGATATCCGGTACTCTCTCATGACCTGCGTCGCAACCTTCACCGGATCCGGACCCAGCTTAGTGAGCTTGACTGTGCTGGCGAACTTTATCCCGCCTGTGGTCTTCTTTCTGTATGTCACATCTGGCGGCTGCTGGTTGAGGCGGATACCCACCGTCTCGAGCTCCTGCTCCAGGATCTCCCTGTGGCGGTTGAGCCCCTCCTTGCCCGCGTCCAGGACTAGCAGAATCATGTCGGCGTTGCGGGCGACGGCGATGACCTCTCTCCCTCTGCCCTTGCCGTGGGCGGCCCCCTCGATGATACCCGGCAGGTCGAGGACCTGGACCTTGCTCCCCTTGTACTTCATGGTGCCCGGGACGCAGGTGAGGGTTGTGAACTCGTACGCGGCCGCCTCGGACTCGGTTCCCGTGAGGGCGCCAAGCAGGGTCGATTTACCCACGGAGGGAAAGCCGATGAAGGCAACACGGGCATCGCCCTTGCTGGCGACGTCGAAGCCCTCCCCGCCCCCGCCGGAGCCGCTCTGCTCGACGAGGAGCTCGTTCCGGAGCTTGGCGATCTTCGCCTTGAGTGTGCCTAAATGGTAGTTGGTTGCCTTATTTTTTTGAGTGCGGGCCATCTCGGCCTCGATCTCCTTGATTTTCTCCAGGGCCCCCATCTTGCTCTTTTCTTTTTGCTTCCTTTTTCTGCGGTATGGTTGGGGGGTGCACCTCAATGTTATTATGGGTGCTGTTGTGGCGAATGT
>Ga0315315_10007328_pt1 | contig 10210 bp, 8 predicted proteins | sample M140m3416metaG_FD_203699 | JGI IMG/M metagenome (GOLD analysis project Ga0315315, IMG submission 203699) | Ammonia-oxidizing marine archaeal communities from Monterey Bay, California, United States - M1 40m 3416 | ecosystem: Environmental > Aquatic > Marine > Intertidal zone | place: USA... | reverse complement strand
TATAGTTTTAGTTAATTTCAAATTAAGACATATTTGTGTTTTTTCAATAAAGAAACTTATGAAATCAAAAGGAAATATTGTTTTTTTAGGCATGATGGGTTCTGGAAAGAGCTCAATTGGTAAATTGGTTTCAAAAAAACTTGAACTTAATTTTTTTGATATTGATCAAAAAATTGAAGAAAAGTTTAAGATGACTATCTCGAAAATTTTTAGTGAAAAAGGAGAATCTTTTTTTAGAAAAGTAGAGGAAAAAATTACACTCGACATATTAAAAAAAAAGAGGAATGTGGTTGCTCTTGGTGGTGGGGGATTTTTGAATAGAAAGGTTAGAGAAGAAGTGGTTAATAATCATTTATCATTTTGGTTAAATTATAGTTCAAAAATTTTGATTGATAGGATAAAAAATAGCTATAAAAGACCTCTTGCATTTAATTCTACAATAAATGAATTAAATAATTTAATTGAAAAACGTTCAAACATATATTCAAAAGCACTATTTAAAGTTGATTGTGATAATTTGACAAAAACTGAAATATCAAAAAAAATAATAAATATTTATGAAAACACTAAAGCTAATAATTAAAACTAACTCACAAACTTATCCAATAATTATTGGAACAAACTTAATTTTAAAAATTAACTCAATAATTAAAGATAACTCAGTTCAATTTAGTAAATGTTTATTTATAATAGACAAAAAAATTCCAAAAAAAATAATCAACAAAATTAAAAAATCTTTTACTGGTAAAGAAATATATTTATTTTTTATTAATGCGAGTGAAAAGAATAAGAATCAGAAGACTGTAAATAATATTCTTGAAATTTTATTAAATAAAAATTTTTCTAGACAAGATTGTTTAATTACTGTTGGAGGAGGTATAACTGGTGATGTTGGAGGTTTTGCGGCAAGTATCTTCAAAAGAGGATTGCAATTTGTTAACATCCCAACAACTCTTTTATCTCAAGTAGACTCCTCTGTTGGAGGAAAAACTGGAGTAAATACTAAATATGGAAAAAATCTTATTGGAAGTTTTTATCAACCAAAGCTTGTTATAAGTGATAGTATTTTTTTAAAAACACTCCCTTATAGAGAAATAATTTGTGGTTATGGAGAAATTTTAAAACATGCATTAATTGCTGATAAAAATTTTTATAAATATCTTAAATTAAATTTTTCAAATATTTTAGCTCTTAAGTCTCCATACATTGAAAAAGCAATATTTGAAAGCTGTAAAATAAAAAAAAAAGTTGTTCAAAAGGATGAGAGAGAGAAAAATTTTAGAAGAATTTTAAATTTCGGACATACTTTTGCTCATGCATATGAGGCAACACTTGGTTATACAAAAAAATTGAATCATGGTGAAGCAGTATTATTAGGAATCTACTCTGCTCTAAATTTTAGTTTTAAAAATAAATTACTACCAAGTAATGAATATTATTTAATTACAAAACATATTCAAGTTTCAAATCTTCCTTTTAGAATTAAAAAATATTTTAATCTAAAACATTTAAGTAAAATTTTATCATTTATGTTAAAAGATAAAAAAAATAAATCAGATAAAATAAATTTAATCTTATTAAAACGTATTGGACAACCTATAATTAACAATGTTTATAGTAAAAATATTTTAAAAACATTTTTAAGAAAAGAATTAACTAATTGATAATTGCAAAGAATGTATAAAATTTTTCATTTCGATTTCTAATACTTTGTAAACTTTTTTATTACTCTCAATTGTATTCATTTCTTTTAATTCTTTTGACTCAATAGATATCTTTAAATGAAATTTACCATCTTGATTTCCTTTATGATTTTTATGCAAAAAAGTCTTGTCTTCAATTTTTAAACTTTCAATAATAATTTGTGCGAGTAATTTTTTTTTTACAATTGCAATTAATTCGTTAATATTCATAAATATAACTATTATATATCATGAAAAATATTTGTGACTGGAATAATTGCAATGAAATAGGTGAGTATAAAGCTCCTGTTGAAAAAGATAATAGCAAAAAATATAGAATGTTGTGTTTGGCACATGTTAAAGAATTCAATAAAAACTGGAACTATTTTTCAGGCATGGACGACGATCAAGTTATTAATTTTTTAAAATCAGATATGATTTGGCATAAACCTACTCAAAGTTTTAGTAGCTCGGACAACTTTTTCAAAGTGCTTTGGAATAACACTCTTAAAAATGAACACGATAATGATAAATTCAAAAGTGATTTTAACAATATGCGTCAATTTAAATTTAACCATAAAGATATAAAAGCTTTCAGTATTTTAGGTATTTCTGTAGGCTTAAAATGGAAAAAAATTCAGGATAAATTCAAAATACTTGTCAAAAAATTTCACCCTGATATGAATTCTGGAAACAAAAAATACGAGGAAAAACTAAAATTAATTACATTGGCATATACTCAATTAAAAAATACCTATAAGGAAAAAATTGACACCTAATTTAAATATTCAACCTGATATCAAAATTTCATTAAAACAAACTTTTGGAATTGATTCTGAAATGGAAGTTGATGCTTTTTCCAAAAAAACAGAACATGTTCCTGAAATAGATAAAAATTACAAATTTGATAAAGATACTACTTTGGCTATTATTTCAGGCTTTGCTTTTAATAAAAGGGTTTTGGTTCAAGGTTATCATGGCACTGGCAAATCAACTCATATAGAACAAATAGCTGCTAGGCTGAATTGGCCGTGTATAAGAATCAATTTAGACAGTCACGTGAGCAGAATTGATTTGATAGGTAAAGATGCAATCACATTAAAAGATGGAAAACAGATAACACAATTCAATGAAGGAATCCTACCTTGGTCCATTCAAAACCCAGTCGCGTTAGTTTTCGATGAATATGATGCAGGGAGACCTGATGTAATGTTTGTTATACAAAGGGTTCTTGAAGCTGAAGGAAATTTTACATTGCTTGATAAAAATAAAGTTATTAAACAAAATAAATTTTTTAGACTGTTCGCAACTTCAAACACAGTTGGGCTAGGAGATACGACAGGTCTATATCATGGAACTCAACAAATCAATCAAGGTCAAATGGATCGATGGAATATTGTTACTACATTGAATTATCTTAGCCTTGAAAAAGAAATGGATATAATTTTAGGGAAAAATAAAAATTTGAATAATCAAAAAGGTAAAGAGAAAGTAGCTAATATGATTAAGGTAGCTTCTTTGACTAGAAAAGGTTTTATTTCAGGAGATATATCTACTGTAATGAGTCCAAGAACAGTTTTACATTGGGCTGATAATGCAGAAATTTTTAAAGATATAGGATATGCTTTTCGAGTAACTTTTTTAAACAAATGTGATGAAATTGAAAAAAATACTATTGCTGAATATTATCAAAGATGTTTTGGAGAAGAACTTCCTGAGTCCCTTGCCAATATTCAAATTTAAATGGCTGAAAAAAGTAAAGATCAAAATATAAAAGAAAAACTAAGACAGGCTTTGGCCTCAACCGTGAGAGTGATTTCAAATGATATTGAAATCAACTATAATTTAGATAATAAAAAAGATTCAAAAAAAACTGATTATTTTAACTTAGAAAATCTTAACTCAAAAAGTGATTTTATAAAAGCTAGAGCAGAAGCAGACTCTTCTGCCCTGAAGATAAAATTTTCTGACGAAAAAATTTATAAAAAAAATATACCTTTAAATTCTTCATGTAAATCTCTTTATTCTATTGCAGAAAAAATTAGATATGAGTCGTTAGGTGGTAAAATGTTAATTGGAATAGAAAAAAATTTTAGAGAAAACTACAATCAAACAATTAATTCTAAAAAAAAGGATCAGTTAGAATCCAAAGAAGATGTCCCTGTAGTCGAAGCATTTGAATTATACATGTTAAAAAAATTTCATAATATTAAGTTAAATTCAACATCTAATAACATGCTTAATTTTTGGGAAAAAGATTTTGATAAAGTTATTGATAAACATATTAATTTTCTTAAGGAAAATATGGAACATCAGGAAAAATATTCATCTAAATTTTCTGAATTATTACAAAATATGGACATTTTTCAATCAGATGAAAATGAGGAGATGAAAGAAGAAAATCAAGAAAGTGAACAAAATAATCCATCAAACGACGATCAGAATAATGACTCTGAAGATAAAGAAGACCAAAATAAAGACGATGAAACTAGTGCTAGTTTAGATAGTGATTACGATATTGATGAATTTAAATTAGATGAGCAATTAGTTGAGACCGACTCTGATCAACAAAGGAGTGAACAAATATTTAAAAATAAAAATATCAATGAAATAAACTTAGAATATAAAATTTACACCAATAAATACGATGAGATTATAAAGGCAGAAAATTTAGAGAATTTTGAAGAAGCCGTGAAGCTAAGAAAAACTTTAGATCAACAATTAATTGGTTTTCAAGATCTTATAACTAAACTTGCAAATAAATTACAAAGACAATTGCTTGCTAAACAAAATAGAGCATGGGAATTTGATTTAGAAGAAGGTTTGTTGGATAGTTCAAAATTGCCAAGAATTATTATGGACCCTTATAATTCATTATCTTTCAAAAAAGAGAAGGATTTAGACTTTAAAGATACAATAGTAACATTGTTAATTGACAATTCTGGTTCGATGAGAGGTAGACCAATAACAATAGCAGCTATTTGTGCTGATATTTTATCTAGAACTTTGGAGCGATGTTCTGTCAAAGTTGAAATATTAGGCTTTACAACAAAAAACTGGAAAGGTGGACAGAACAGAGAGCTTTGGAATAGAAAAGGCAAACCTAAATCACCGGGAAGACTAAACGACTTAAGGCATATTATTTATAAAAGTGCAGACTCTCAATGGAGACAAGTTAAAAATAATTTAGGCTTGATGCTTAAAGAAGGCTTATTAAAAGAAAATATAGATGGTGAAGCTATATCATGGGCTTTTAGCAGAATTAAAAAAAGGAAAGAAGAAAGAAAAATACTAATGGTTATTTCAGATGGAGCTCCAGTGGATGACTCAACTTTATCTGTAAATTCAGGTGATTTTTTAGAAAAACATTTAAAAAAAATAGTTAAGTTTATTGAAGAAAAATCAGAGGTTGAAATTTTAGCAATTGGAATTGGTCATGATGTCTCAAGATATTACGACAGAGCAATTAAAATTACTGATGTAAATGAGCTCGGTGATGTAATGATTTCTCAGCTCAGTACATTATTTGATCAAAAAAAATTACATTAAATTTTAGATAAATCTTTATCTTGCCATTTTATAACTATTTCAGCTCCTTTTCTAGTTTTTGAATTTCTACAAATGATAGAAGCAAAGTTTTTTTCAAGTAAATTCTTTCCTATAAATATTCCTAGTCCTAGACCTGTTTTTGAATTATCTTTTTGATTATCGGATTTTAAATAAGGCTCCCCAATCTTTGATAAAATATCACTAGGATAACCATCACCATCATCTTCAATTATAACTTCTGTGTGCTCATTATCACTTTTTAATGTAATAAATACTTTAGTTAAACTATATTTATTTGCATTTCCAATAAAATTTCTTAGACCATAAATTACTTCAATAGATTTTGTTATTTTTTTTGAATTAGAGTCTTGTTCAAAATTTAAAATAAAATCTTTATTGCTGGTTTCTTTAAATGAAGAAACTATTTCTTTAAGATATTCTTTAATACTTATATCCTCATCTATAAAATCGTCCTCTTCGTTTGGATTAAGTGATAATTTTTTTAGAATTTGGTTACATCTTTCAACTTGGCTTGAAAGTAATTCCACATCTTGTATGACGTCTTTTTTATCTTTTAATTGATGTCTAAGTTCTTGGGAAATAATCTTTATAGTAGATAAAGGTGTTCCGAGAGAGTGGGCTGCTGCTGCTGCCTGACCACCAAGTGAGAGCATTTCATGTTCTTTAGCCATGATCTCCTCCATCTTATTTAAAGCCTCTTTTCTTATCCTAGACTCTAACCCAAAAATAATCGCAAAAATATTTAAAAAAATTAATGCGATAATTAATGCTATTGGAATTGAATAATAATAATATGGATCAACATGAAAATGATCACTTAAAGGGGCTGGCAAATCTTTAGAATAAAAAGTTAAAAAGGTTATCACTATTACTGTGGTAATGATTAAAAATAGGTTGGTTCTAAAGCCAAGATTAGTTGAGGCAAATACACTAGGTATTATAATAAAAATTATAAATGGATTTACTATACCACCTGTTAAATAAACTAAAATTCCTAATTGAAAAATATCAATTAACAAAAATATTAAAGATGATCGGTCTGATAATTGACTTTTTTTATAAACAGCAATTAGGTAAAAATTACTTAAAGCTCCAACTAAAATGACTATATTAGCGGTTATAAAGTCAAATTCAAAATTTAAATAAAAGTAAACAAGATTAACTGAAACTAATTGACCAATTATACCAATCCATCTCAAGGTAATATATGTAGATTTTTTTAGAGAATAATACTTTGAAGTTTCAAAAAACTTCATATTTTAGATATCTAAATTTTGAACATTTATAGCGTTTGAGATAATAAAATCTTTTCTTAAAGCTACATCATTTCCCATTAAAGTATGTATTAAATTTTGATCTTTCTTAACATCTTTAGAATATTGCACTTGCAATAAATTTCTAGTTTCTGGATCTAATGTAGTATTCCAGAGCTCGTCTGGATTCATTTCACCTAAACCCTTAAATCTTTGTATATTCATTTTAGACTTTTCTAGTTCAAATTCTTTTATAAATTCTTTTGAATTTTTTTTTAATTTTTTCAATTCTTTATTGTTATTTAAAATATAATCTTCAAGTTCTTTTTCGTCCTTGATATATATACCTTTTGATCCTTTATTAATTTTAAATAGGGGTGGTTGGGCTAAATATACGTGACCATTTTCAATCAGTTTATTAAAAGGTTTGTTGTTTAAAAAAGTTAATAATAAAGCTCTGATATGAGAACCATCAACGTCAGCGTCTGTCATAATGATGATCTTTCCATATCTTAAATCTTTCAAATCTATTTCATGCACTTTTGGATCAAGACCAAGAGCATTTATTAAAGTCAAAATTTCATTTGAGGAAATCATCTTGGATAAAGCTTTTGTTCTTTGATCTTGCCCATTTTTGGAACTGTTACCATTTTTACTTGTTTTTAATTCCTCAACGTAAGTATTTAAAATTTTTCCCCTCAATGGCAAAACTGCTTGGTTAGATCTATTTCTTCCTTGTTTTGCTGAACCACCAGCAGAGTCACCCTCTACAATAAATAGTTCAGTTCCTTCTTGTTTACCAATTTGACAGTCTGCTAATTTACCCGGCAAACCACTTAGTTCTAATGCACCTTTCCTTCGAACATTTTCTCTGGCTTTTCTTGCTACATCTCTGGCTAAAGCTGCTTGTAAAATTTTTGCTAATATGATTTTTGAAATTGATGGATTCTGATCAAACCATATTGACAGTTTTTCATTAATAATTGTTTCAACAATCATTCTTATTTCCGAAGATACCAATTTATCTTTTGTTTGAGATGAAAATTTGGGATCTGGGATTTTTGTAGAAAGCACACAAGTTAACCCCTCTTTTATATCGTCACCTGAAATGGTAAATTTATTTTTTTTTAATAAATTATGCTCATTCGCGTACTTATTAATCACCCTTGTTAATGCACTCCTAAAACCTAATAAATGTGTGCCTCCATCTTTTTGATAAATATTATTTGTATAAGGAAGAACATCTTCTGAGTAACTTGCATTCCATTTTAGAGAACATTCTATTTCAACGTTATTTTTTTTTCCCTCAATATAAATTGGGTTTTTAAATAAATCATTACCATTTTTATTTTGAAGTTTTTCTCTTTTTTCATCTAAATACTGAACAAATTCTAAGACTCCTCCATCATATTTGAATATCTGGTTTTTTTCTTTTTTTTGAGTTAAGTCTGAAAATAAAATTTTAATACCTTTGTTCAAAAAAGCTAGTTCTCTCATTCTTTTAATAAGAATATTTGAGCTAAATTCTGTAGAAGAAAAAATTTTTTTTGAAGGTAAAAAAGTAATTTGTGTTCCTGTTTCTTTTGATTTTCCTATAATTTTTAATGGAGCTTTTGCTTCACCATCTTTAAATTCAATAAAATATTTTTTTTCATCTCTTGAAATCTCTAGCTTTAATTTTTCAGACAATGCATTTACCACAGAAACTCCAACACCATGTAAACCTCCTGAAACTTTGTAAGAGTCGTGATCGAATTTACCACCAGCATGAAGCTGAGTCATAATTACTTCAGCTGCAGATTTTTTTTCTCCTTTATGCATATCAACGGGAATTCCCCTTCCGTCATCTTTAACAGTTACAGTTCCGTCTTGATTTATACTTACATTTATATTTTTACAGTGACCAGCTAATGCTTCATCAATGGAATTATCTACAACTTCATAAACCATATGATGTAAACCAGTACCATCATCAGTATCACCGATATACATCCCTGGTCTTTTTCTTACAGCTTCCAACCCTTTTAAAACTTTAATTGATTCAGCTTTATAAGTATTTTTATTTGTCATTTTTTTATTATAGGAAGATCAAAATTATATCATTTTTTTTGTAAAAATCTTTTTTAATTAAGTTAATATATTATTTGGCTATTAAATAAGTATTGAAATACAGTACTTATTTAACTTTTCAAAGCTAATTTCATTTTTTTTAAATTTAAAGTCGAGTTAACTGGTATTTGATCTTTTTTGGCTAAATCTTTTTTTATTCTTCTATTGCTTTGAAGTGCAAAATTATAAATTGACTGTTTTTTTCCACCAATATTAATTATACCTTTGCAATCTATAAGCTTAAAAACTATTGGAATTACATCTTCATGAAACATAAAATTTGTTTTTACATTAGTAAAAGCTTTTTTATGAACAAATGGTTTTTCTGTCATGCATAATCTTAATATTAAAGAATTTTTGTATAAATGAACAGAAGCTTCACCACCCAATTTAGACCAGGCATAATTATTCACTGGTAGAACCGGGTCAGTTTCTTTATAATCTCCTTTGACACCTGAATAAACGTAGTGTGTTGAAAAATAAATCAACTTAATATTTTTTTTTTCACAAGCTTTTGTGATATTAGCTGTTCCAATAATATTTAAATCTATGCTTTTTTTTATATCTTTATCGTGTATTGCCATTGGTCTTGATAGCCCAGCTAAATGAATTAAGACTTTTGGTTTTTTTTTTTATAGATAAGAGATAATTTTTTTATAATCTAAAATATCTAATTCTTTTTTATTAGGAAATAAAATTAAGTTATCTTTTTTATATTTCTTTAATATTCCACCGAATCTGCCTGTTCCACCAGTAATAACGATTTTTTTTCTCATTAATTGTTTAAAAAGTTTATCTAAAGAGTTTAATTTATATTATAAATTATAAATATATATATATAAAATAATGAATTCACAAATCTCTATATATGTGCCAGCTTTTAATGCAGAAAGCACTATTAAGATATGTATAAATTCAATTTTAGCTCAAACTGTAAAACCTCACGAAATTTTAATAATTAATGATGCATCTACAGATAGCACACAAGAAATTCTTTTAGAATATGGAGATAAAATCAAGGTCATAACAAATCCAAAAAATCTTGGTATTAGTAATTCTATGAATATCGCAAATGATTATTTAAAATCTAAATTTATTGGAAAAATTGATGCTGATGTTGAATTAAGTCCAAATTGGATAGAATTACTAATGAAAAAAATATCAACACAAGAAGTCACTTTAATTGGTGGAAAAATGTATGAAAAATTTATAGAAAATTCTTATAATCTTTGGAGATCAAAAAGATTAAAACAGAACTGGGGGGAAAATGATTTATCAGATCCAAAATTTATATTTGGATGTAATAATATTTTAAACACTTCAAAATTAAAAAATATTAAAAAATACCGAACAGATTTAGAATATTTCAAAACAAATGGTGAAGATATAGAGTTCTCAAATTTTCTTAAAAAGAATAATCATAAATTATTTTATTGTAGTGATGCAGTTTGCTATCACTTGCAAGATGATAATGGCGCTAGTCTTTCAAAAAGATATTGGCGATACATACATTATGGTGATGGACTAAAAAAAAGGAATTTCGTAAAAACTAGTAAAAATATTCTTAGGCAATTTAAGAGAACAGTTAAATGGTCA
>Ga0315315_10007327_pt1 | contig 10210 bp, 13 predicted proteins | sample M140m3416metaG_FD_203699 | JGI IMG/M metagenome (GOLD analysis project Ga0315315, IMG submission 203699) | Ammonia-oxidizing marine archaeal communities from Monterey Bay, California, United States - M1 40m 3416 | ecosystem: Environmental > Aquatic > Marine > Intertidal zone | place: USA... | reverse complement strand
AAAGGTACAACCTACAATGAATAAAGAAGCAACAGTACAGTCTGCATTTTGTACATACATTAAGTTGCAATACCCTACTCTAAGATACTGTGCTAGTTTAGGTGGTATAAGAACCTCTATGAAACAAGCAATACTCGCTAAAAAGACTGGATATGTCAAGGGTTTTCCTGATATGCAGATACTAAAAACAAATAAACAATATGCAGGACTCTTTATAGAAGTCAAAGCAGATAAGAAATGCTACCCATCTAAACATCAAAAGGAATGGATAGAAGATTTAAACAACGAAGGGTACTATGCTGTTGTTTGCAAAGGTCTTGATGACTGCATTGAAACTTTAGAATGGTACATGAAACTGCTGTGAAACTGCTGTGAAACTGCTAGGTATTTTGCATAGGGCATTTTGACCACTATTTTCCTAAATCACTTATTATCATACACTTATATTTTCTGACATATTGTCTTATTAACATTTTTATAAACATTATGTTGATTATTAAATATTTTTTTATATATTTGTCAAAAAAACAATTAATATGTACAACTACGAACAACATTTTATAGACATGGTAAGCAATTGTTGTGGCGATACTATGGAAGAGATAAACGAATTTTGTTATGCGTGTGGTAATAGATCAAAAAACGAGATTATAAACAATGGTACTTATTGCATCGTATGTAAAGAAGAAAACGAAGTTACAGAAGAGATAGTTTGTAACTCATGCGAAGAAATTTGTGAGCCAATAGAAGAATACGAATACGATCAATTAAGAAGAGATGAAATTAAAGAGATGCAGCGTGATTGCCGAGCTTAAACAACAAAAAGAACTAGATAAATTGTATAAACAAAATACAATAGAATTGAATGACTATTTTGCATATAGTGGTAAGCAAGAAGTAAAAAATAAATTTACTAGAATTTATGAAGATTATAATTTTAATAAAAATATTTCTGTAAACAATGATATGTCAAAATATGTGCTGAAGGATTATAAAAAAAGTAAAACTAAAAATAAATTAACTAAAAACAATTAAATAAAATGAATTTACATGAAAAAATAGCAGATCAATTTACAGATACATTTCAAGAACAATTAGAAGATTATTTACTTATATATGGCTTAGAAAACACAGATGAAAATATAGAAAAAGTGTTAGCTGAGGTAGTAAAAATATATAAATGTCTTATATAAATTAAACAAATATTAACTAAAATAAAATAAAATGGACTTTATACTAACAGTAGGACTAGCAATTGCAACATATGGTTTTGGTTTTTTAAGTGGTGTGATCAACACAACAGAAACTAAAGAAATACAAGAAGATAACAAGCCAATTAACGAAGATAGAAAACAAGCCTTTGAGTTTGCTTTTAAAAACTATATAAATAAATAATAACTAACTAAAAACAATTAAAAAAATGAAAACAAATATAATTAATTATGAAAATTATAAAATAAAATTAGTAAATATAATTAAAGAAGAAATTGTAGGAGAACAACTATGTAATGACAATATAAGTATAAATGACCAACAAATGTATGATTTGTCTTTTGATATTGTTGAAAAAATACTATATAAATTTAAACTAACTAAAAACAATTAAAAATGAAAAAACAAAATTTACTTGTTGATTGCAATGTAAAAGCAATTAGACAAAGATTAGAATTAACTTTAGGCAACATACAATTTCAAAAAGGTTATATGTTATGGGATGACCAAGAAAAACTAGAACATTGTATTGAAGCATTAAAGTTAATAGAACAAGGAAAAGAAACAAACAGAGAAAGACAAACACTAAACAATATTTTTAATATTTATAATGATGCTTTGTTAAATAAAATAAAAGAATAATTATGAGTGGAAAATTACCAGTAACTAATTTCTCCGATACTACACTAACATTCTTATGTATACTAGCTATACTATTTGGGGGGTGCTAGGGGGTAGTAGGGGGTACAGGGGGGTACTAGGGGTATCTCTTATAAATAACTAACTAAAAACAATAATAAAATGAATACAATAACAACAGATCAAGCCAAGAAAATAATTTACGATAACAATTGTAAAATATTTAACGTAGAGTTTATAAAAAAAGATGGTACACACAGACTAATGACTGCAAGACTACAAGTGCAAAAAGGTGTTAAGGGTGTGGGACTTAACTTTGATCCTGCACAACATAATCTTATAACTGCCTTTGATATGCGAAAAGGTGCATTTAGAATGATTAATTGCAATAACTTAGTATCTTTATCAGCTAATAAGCAAAAGTATCTTATAAGCGATTAAAACAATTAAATTAATACTAAATTAAGGGCATATTTATTTATGCTCTTTTTTTTTTACAAAATTTTAAAAAATATTTTTGTAACTGTTACGAAACTGTTACGAAACTGCCGAAACTGTTGCGAAACTGTTGGAACTGCCCAAGATCAAGAGATTTTTAGTGATTTTCTTCTAGTGTCTTATCTAGTAACTTGCTAAATGTCAATATATTAACTGACAAATTAACCGATTATTTTCTTAACAATATTAGTATTTTAATGTTAATAGTTATATATTTGTTTCAAATTAAAAACAATTAAAAAAATAAAATTATGTATATTATAGAAACATTTACAAATAATAAAAATAGAGTTGAATTTTGGGTAATAGAAAAATTTGACAAACCAAATCAATATGGTGACACGCAAATGTTAAGGGCTTTAGTTTATAGCTTAAAAGATGCACAACAATTTATTAATAATAAAAAGAAATAATATGATATTAGAAAAACAAAAACGAATAAACAGAAATAAAAAAAACATATTAAAAAATTTTATAGCTTTTTTAATTGTTTCTATTGGCTCAATTGCTCTTCTTATGTTGGGGGGCTTATTAGATAAAATATAAATATTAATTTAAAAACTAAAAACAATGAATAAAACAAAAGAACTAATTTACGAAATGCTTATAGAATGTACTGGGAAACATATGTGCGACAGTGGAATGACTGACAGCAGACACTGGCAAAGAAATCAAAAGAAAACAATTGAAGACTTTGAGAATGAGCCAGAAGAACACATATATAAGGAGGGAGAATATATATATAGAGATTTATCTGTTTTTCATTATTTAAGCGAATTAGAATTAGATGACATTTGCAACAGCTTTAATAAAATCAATACAAATTGTAAAAATTGGGATGCAGAAACAAATGATGATAATTATATTTATGGTGTATCTAAAGAAGCGTGGGAACATTTAAAATATTTGCCTGATACAAGATTAGATAATACTGGAGATAGATACAAACACTTAAATATTAAAGCAGATATAAAAGTTAATAGATCATTCAATACATATAATTATGAAAGTGATTTAACACAAACTTTGCAAGGTGCAAACTTAACAATTAATAACGAAGAATATATATTAATCCAAATTCATAACGGAGCAGATGTCAGAGGTGGCTACACAGATGCAAAGCTATTCAAGTTAAATGATGAAGGATTAATCCACTCTTATTTATTTGAATGGTCAGAGCAGGAAGAACTAGAGCAAAGACTTGAAGAAGAACTAGTATAATTAAATACTAAATAAACAATATTAAAAAGGTGCTTTAATTAGTACCTTTTTTTATGCTTATACTTTACTATTGATTTAATATAAAAGTCTTTTAAATAGTCTTAAAACAGCTTTTAAATAGTGTTTATACGTTTCTTTATATACGTTAATTATTTAATTATGTGTTAATCTTAGTTAATTGTAATGGGTGTTTAGTTTACTTTTTTCTTTTTAGACATACTTTTCTAAGTATTTTAAACAAAAAAAAGAGATAAAGACATATAAAAGAATGTTTTATTATGTTAGTTTAGGTTTTAAACTAGAACTTTTTATATTTATTTTCATGTCAATGTGGCAGAAATAAAAAGGGAGATTTCAATTCCGTCAATCTGAGACCTACCTGCTTTTAGCCAAATAAACGTACATAACCAAAACCAAAGTTCAATTTTATAACTAGGCTATAATAGTTACTAAAAAAATTTCAAAGTTCTATTTTATAATTAGTATGTTTTATGCAAGATTATTAGGTGCGATATGAGCAGCAATGATCTCTATAGAGTTACAAACGAGAAGAAGAGATTAGTTTACTTCTTAGAGTTTGTTAAGGTAGTGTTTTTTTATTTAATAAACACATGGTTTTTGGAAATAATTTTATATTTAATATTTATATAGAAATAAGGTATTAAAAAATATGTTGTTATTATATCTTTGTACAAAATTAATTTTTAAAAAGAAATATAATGAGTTCATACGATACTGACAATACCCTACTCTTTGAGATGTTAGGGAAAGGTAGTGGGACTGAAGTGTTCACAACTACTGCACAATCTTCTAAAGACTTTTATGCAATCTACTTTGTACAAGAAAGTGTTATATCTGCAATCACAGCTCCTGAAGTAACAAATGCTTCTGCTCTAGTAACAACTATTCCTGCAGGGATGACACTATTCATGAGGGTAACCTCTATCACTTTGACAAGTGGTCTAGCAATTGGTTACAACGAGCATGATGGAAATATAAATGCTTAATAGAGCATAGTAGATCAACAAACACTTTAGTAACTAAAATATATAACGATGCTATCATTAGGTAATAAACTTACTCTTCCTACTCAACCAATATACAAATTTGTAAACAAGTATTCTATTGACTTTGATGGAGTAGATGACTGTATTATTACTGATGGTGCAGATACTGTAGCACAACCAACTACTTATTCTTTTTGGTGTAAGTCAAGTGAAACAGGCAATAATTATGGTGTGTTTGGACACGGAAGTTTTAAAGAAGGTGCTTTTCATTTTAATCAAAATCTTAATAGACCTTTATTATGGTTAGGAAGTAGTTATTATGTTTATTGGAATGATACATCTGCACAAGATGATGGAGAGTGGCATCATTGGGTAGTATATTTAGATACTTCTAGTGCTACTAATTGTAAATTATATGTTGATGGGGTTTTACAAACAGTAAGTTACGTAAGTAATACACCTTCTAGTATTATTCCTTACACAGAATCTTTAACTATAGGTGGCGATAAAGCAGTAGGTGGTAATTATTTTTTAGGCAAGATAGATGAGTTTGCAGTTTACGATAGAGAACTCACACAAGCTGAGATTACTCGTATGTATAATACTTACTACTCTCCAAACAGAGTAGCTAATGGTAACTTTAGTCAGATAGGAAACGAAGAAGTAACTAATGGAGATTTTAGTCAGATAGGTAGTGAACAAGCAAATTATTCTGATAATAATATTGAGTTTTATAATCAAAGTGATAGCACCACTATATCTCTTGGTTCAAATTCTTATAGGTCAGAAGCATTTGGAAATTCAGGGGATTCAAGACCTAGAGTTCAAATAAATGGTAGTGGGATAGTAACAGGTAAAACATATAAGGTAGTTTACACACCAACATCTTTTACAGGTAATACTGTTTTTGACTTTAGAGTAAACGGAGCAAGAATAATAAATAACCACGATGCTTCTTTACCTAAAACCTTTTATTTTGTAGCTACAGATTCAGTTGATGCTTTTGATTTTGATGGTTCACAAACATTTAGGTCAGATTATACTTTATCAGTAAAAGAGGTTGGGCAAGATTGGAGTTTAGGTGTTACTTGGTCTATGGGAGATGGTGTAGCAAATTTTGAAGGTAGTGGTTCTACAACTTCTGCATTAATTCAAACTCAGAATATAAATTTATCAAGTGGTAAAAGCTACAATATAAAGTTTGATATATCTAATGCTACAGGTAATGCTAGTATTTGGATAGGTAATGGCGTAGGTAGTGTTAATTATTTTGGTACTAGTTATGTTAATCGCCCAAATGGTAGTTATGATTTGTACTTTACAATGCCTAGTACACAAACTTCATTATCTTTTTATGCTAATCAGTCAGGAAGTAATTTCACAATAGACAACATATCAGTCAAAGAAGTAGGGAAGCATTGGACAGTTCCTACAGGGTGGTCTATAGAAAATGAAAAAGCAGTTAGTTCATCTGATAATAATACTTTTCAAACTGATAGTGCTATATTAACAGAAAATGCAACTTTTAAAGTTACTTTTAACATAACTGACTATACAAGTGGAACTTTAAATGTAGATTTAGGTTCAGGTTCTTCAACTACAAGTTTTGATTCAGAGGGTTTTAAAACTGCTACATTAATTGCAAGTGGTTTTAACAGACCAAGATTTTATGGTGGTAATTTTGTAGGCAGCATAGACAACATAGTAGTACAAGAACTAAAGCACGATGCTACAAACCTTATGCTTAATGCAGGTGCTTATCAGTCAGCTAATCCACTAATCACTTCTACTAAGAGTATGGAGTTTGATGGTACAGATGACTTTTTAAATATTAGTCATTCAAGCGTTTTAGATTTTACTAATAATAAATTTTCTTTTTCTGCTTGGGTATATGCTGAAAATTCAACTTATGGTACTATAATAGGTAAAACGGGAAGATATACTTATTATGCAGGTACAAGTAGTATTAAACAAAGATTATTTGTTAATGGTAGTTCAGGTAATTTAAGTGCTGATTCAAATACATTTTTAGAACAAAATAAATGGAGTTTTATTTCTGTTACTTGGAGTGGTTCAGTTGTTAGGTTTTACATTAATGGTGTTTATGATGGTGGGGGTGCTTTAGTAAATACATTAACTGGACAAACAACCCCTATTACAGTAGGTAAATCTGTTACTGAATTTTTTGATGGTAAAATAACAGAACTAGGAATGTATGATAGAGTTCTTACAGATTTAGAAGTGGCATCACTATACAATCAAGGTATGCCTACTAATCTACTTGTAAATAGAAACAACTATCAATCAGGTAATCCTACAGTATTTAATACTAAGCAAGTTGATTTTGATGGTACTGATGATTATTTAGATTTAGGAAGTCAGTCAGCTAATTCTTCTTTAACTTATTCTGCTTGGGTAAAATTAACTGATAATTCAGCAGGTCTAATATTGCAATATGGTAAATCAATGATAAGATTTGGCAATGCTACAACTTTAAATTGGTGGTCTGATATTTCTTCAGCACAATTAAACACAACTATATCTAGTATAGAAGATCAATGGTCGCATATAGTTGTTACACAAACAGGTCAAAATGCAGTTGTATATTTAAATGGTGTTCAAGTAAATTCTTCTACATCACAAGCAGTAGTAAATACGGCAAGTAATGATTCTGCAATAGGTAAATATGTAAATTCTAACACTTGGCATTTTACAGGAGAAATAAGCCAAGTAGGAATATGGAACGAAGTGCTAACTGCTAATGAAGTATCTTCTTTATACAATCACGGATTACCTATTGACTTAACGACAGATCAAGCAGCTTATGAATCTTCATCTAACTTAGTAGGTTATTGGAGAATGGGTAGTGGTACACTAGATTCTTATCCTCTTATCGCTGACCAAATAAATCCTACACTAAGTGCAGAATATGTTGTTAATGGAAATTTTAGTAATGGTACTACAGGGTGGACTGCACCTACACAAGATGGTGCATATCAACAATTAACTGCTGATGGTTTAAAAATGTATGCAGGTACTGCATTAGGGGCTTCTAATTTATTATCAACAACGACTACATTTAATTTATCAGGAACAGAAGGAAAGGTTTACAAAGCAGATATAGTAAGTTCAGATTTTGTAGTGGGTACTACTATGAGTTTTAGATTAAATGGTGTTTATAATGCAAGTAATATTATTAGTTTTGAAACAGGTACACAAACAGTTTATTTTATTGCTTATCAAGATTTTACTTTTATTAAATTTTTTGCAGGTAGTTTTGGGCAGGGCTTTACTTTAAAAAGCATATCAATAAAAGAAGTAGGTGGCAACCCTGCAATAATGACAAACCAAACATCAAGTGATATTGAGAATGGTAGTCCTTATGCTAATATAGTACAGAATAGTGATTTTTCTGATACAAGTTTTTGGACAGTTGAAACACCTGAAGCAGAAATATCTAATGGTAAAGTTAATTTTAACACAACTTTACAAAACTATGGTATATATAAAACAAGTTTACTAACATCAAGTGTAGAATATAAAGTTGTATTCACAATAGACAGTTATACAAGTGGTGCAGTACATTTAAACATAGGTGGTAGTGTTGTAAATTCTTATAATGCTAAAGATACTTATACTGCTTATGTTACAGGTGGGGGTACTAATGTTTTTGGTATACAAAGTGATAGTGGTGGTGCAGTATTATCTATAAACAACGTAACAGTAACAGAAGTAAACACAGGATTACAAGGATATTGGAAGATGGGAGATGGTACTAATGATAAGTACCCTTATATTTACGACCAAGTAGACCCTACTTTAAATAGTGAAGAAGTTGTAAATGGTTCTTTTACAGGAGTTGCTAATGGTACTGATGTAACTACTTTAACAAATTGGAATGCTTATGGCTCTCCTACATCAAGAAATGTAGTAGATAATAAATTAGTGATAGTTGCAACTGGTGGTAATCAAGGTGCATATTATGATTTAGGTACTTTAACAGGTACATATAAATTATCTGTAGATATAACAGGAGATGTTGGTTTAGGTGGTTTATATATTGCTGCAACTGCAAATCATAATCTTACAACTTCAGTAGGAACTTTAGAATACGCTTTTGTTGCTTCAGGTTCTGCTATAATATTTTTTAGAGCAGCTGCTAATAGTACAGGAACAACTTCTTACACAAATATATCTGTTAAAAAAGTAAATGGTAATCTTGCAACTATGACAAATATGGTAGAGGGTAATATCACTAACCAATATCCACTAACAAAGATTAGAAACTACTATAGAATGGGAGATGGTATATTAGATGGTTATCCTATCATACAAGACCAAACAAGTCCTAATCTTGCACATATACCTACTACTAATATTTTAACGTATTCAGAAGATTTTTCAAATGCAGATTGGGTTAAATCATTAATTACTTTTACACCTAACTATGCGGTATCACCTAGTGGTGAAGAAAATGCTTATAGATTAGTTTCTTCAGGCGGTGCATACCCACAATTTTACAAAAATATATCAGGATTGACTATTGGACAAGATTATACTGTTAGTTTTTATGTAAAGTCTGATGGTACAACACAAGTAGAACAGTCAGCTCATATGACAGGAATTAGTCCTACTATTACATTTACACCTACTAATGATTGGGTAAGAATAGAATATACAAGAACTGCTACTGCAAATTCAAATTTGTTTGTAATTTTTACTAATTCAGGTTCGGCAGCAGCTTGTTCTTACTTAATATGGGGTTATCAAATTGAACAACAATCACAAGCTACTGCATACATAAAGTCAGATGGTATAGCAGCAGTAAGAAAATCATCTACTACTAACTTAGAAACTAAAAGTAATGGGTTTTCTACTTGGACTTCAAGTAGTGGTGCAACTGCAACTGCTAATTATATTGTATCTCCAGATGGCACACAAAACGCTGCAAGAATACAATTTACAAGTAATGGTTTTCTGTATAATACTGCTCAAGGAGTTAGTAGCACACTGTTTACTATATCTTGTTATGCAAAAAGAAATGATAGTGGAACTCAAAGTGTTGGTTTTTTTACAAATGGTAGTGGTACAGTAGATAGTGCTTGGTCGCTTACAAGTGATTGGAAAAGATTTACATATACTTATACTTCAACAAATACAAGTAATATAGGTATAGCAGGTGTTGGTGGTGCAGATGTATCAGTATTTGGTTTTCAAATAGAACACCAAACACAAGCAGAAACGTATGTACCAACTTATGGTTTACCTGTAACAATAGATTTATTCACAGAAAATAATTACGGAACAATGACAAATATGAGTGCTTCTGATATTATAGAAGATACTCCAAACAATTAAAATTATGATATATACAACACCAAACACAAGTTTATTGACTGAAGTAGATGCAGAGGGAAACCCTGTATGCGACTTTTCACAAATCGTAGAGGATAGTCCTGCAACTGTAAGAAAGTCATTAGATGGTACATTATTTATTGCTAAATTTATGGGCGATACTCCTACTTTTTTAGAAGGCTTAGACCAATATACTCACGAAGAGATATTAGCAATAGTAAGAACAGATGCTTGGACACCTGAGCAAGAATAAAATAAATACAATGAAAGATACAATT
>Ga0315315_10007326_pt1 | contig 10211 bp, 10 predicted proteins | sample M140m3416metaG_FD_203699 | JGI IMG/M metagenome (GOLD analysis project Ga0315315, IMG submission 203699) | Ammonia-oxidizing marine archaeal communities from Monterey Bay, California, United States - M1 40m 3416 | ecosystem: Environmental > Aquatic > Marine > Intertidal zone | place: USA... | reverse complement strand
TTACTGGATCAACAGATCCCTCAACATGAACTATGTTATCATCATCAAAACATCTTAAAACATGTAAAATAGCATCCGTTTCTCTAATATTTGCTAAAAACTGATTGCCTAATCCCTCCCCTTTACTAGCTCCTTTAACCAAACCTGCAATATCAACAATTTCTACAGTTGCAGGGATGACTTTATCTGGATTTACAAGGATTTCTAATTTTTCAAGTCTTTTGTCAGGTACATTAATTATGCCAATATTAGGTTCAATGGTACAAAAAGGAAAGTTTGCACTTTGGGCTTTTGCATTAGACAAACAATTAAAAAGTGTGGATTTACCAACATTAGGGAGACCAACTATTCCAGCTTTCATATATTAATTTTCAGGGTGCATAAATTTTTGTTTTCCTCTTAGGAAATCTTCCGTCTCAACATTGTCTTCGTCAGGAACGCAACAATCTACTGGGCATACTGCGGCACATTGAGGTTCCTCATGAAAACCAACACATTCTGTACATTTTTCTGTAGCAATGAAATAAAATTCGTCGGAAATAGGCTCTTGTTCTTTGTCGGCATTAGCTATCTTTCCACTTGGAAGTTTAATATCTCCCAATAAACTTGTTCCATCTGAATACTTCCATTCATAAGAAGCTTCATATATAGCAGTGTTGGGACATTCAGGCTCACAAGCTCCGCAATTTATGCATTCGTCAGTAATTTTAATAGCCATTGTATTTACAGTTTCTTTCAATAGATTTGCATGCAAAAGTAATTGAATTAAAATTCTTAACAAATTAAGTGGTCACATTAAAGAAAAGGATAAATGCATTAAACCATTTGGGAAAACTTTTTGAGGAGCTTTGCAATTCAAAGAAAAATTCTAAATACGATTTTTGGATTAAAAAGTTTGAAAAAGAAATAATAGTAGCACACCAATATAACAATTGGTTTACTAAAGAATACATCTTATTATCTTTAAATCAATGGAGCAAGGAACTTAGTAAAAAAAATATAATTTCATGGATTAAAGAATACAATATTAAAGATTGTTCTGATAAAACCGTTGCAATTATTATGGCAGGAAACCTTCCTTTGGTTGGATTTCACGATTTATTATGTGCTATTTTATTAAATTTTAATTGCATTATCAAATTGTCTTCTAATGACAAAGTTTTAATCCCATTAATTGTAGACTATTTAAATACATTAATACCAAGTTTTAAAAATAAAATAAAATTTGTTGACAAACCATTAAAAAACTTTGACGGAGTAATAGCTACAGGAAGCAATAGTTCATTTAAACATTTTGAATACTATTTTAAAAATTACCCAAGAGTTCTAAGGAAAAGTAGACACTCAATTGCAATTTTAAATGGTAAAGAATCAAAAAGTGATTTAAAAAGTCTAGGAAATGATATTTTTAATTATTTTGGAATGGGTTGTAGAAGTGTTTCCAAAATTTTTGTACCAACTAATTACAATTTTGATTTACTATTTAACGCTTTATATGACTTTCGTGATATTATTAATCACAACAAATATGCTAATAACTACGATTACAATAAAGCAGTTTATTTGATGGGTGAACAAAAATTTATAGAAAATGGATTTCTTTTGATAAAAAAGGATAATAATCTCGGATCTCCTATTGCTTGTTTGTTTTATGAAAACTATAATTCAATTTCTGAAATTAAAAAAAAGGTAAAAAGTTTTGAGGATTCTTTACAGTGTGTAGTTAGTAACATTGATATATTTAGTTCTATTAAATTTGGTTTGAGTCAATACCCAAAAATTAATAATTACGCAGACAATGTTGATACTTTAAAATTTTTGTTGAAAATCTGATGATATCTTGTTAAATTATAATGTAATAATATCTATCATTTGATTAATTTGCATGTTTTTAAAACAAAAATGAAAATACATAATTTTAGCGCAGGTCCTAGCATTCTTCCAGAAGAAGTAATTAAAAAGGCCTCCGATGCCATTCTTAACATAAATAATAGCGGACTTTCATTAATAGAAATTTCCCATCGAAGTAATGATTTCGTTGAAATAATGGATCATGCCACTAGTTTAGCATTAGAATTATTAAACCTCGAAAATAAAGGATATAAAGCGCTTTTCCTCCAAGGTGGAGCAAGTCTTCAGTTTTTAATGACTGCTTATAATTTATTGCAAAATAAAGCTGGCTATTTAAATACCGGTTCATGGTCTACAAAAGCTATTAAAGAAGCTAAATTAATTGGAGAAGTTGTTGAACTAGCCTCTTCTAAGGATAAAAACTTTAATTACATTCCTAAAGGCTTCGATATTGATCAAAATCTCGATTACATACATTTAACAACAAATAATACAATTTTCGGAACTCAAATAAAGACCCTTCCAAATACAAACATTCCACTAATTGCTGATATGAGCTCAGATATATTTTCAACAAATATTGATTTTTCAAAATTTGATTTAATTTATGCAGGTGCCCAAAAAAACATGGGTCCAGCTGGAACTACCCTAGTTGTTGTAAAAGAAGATATTCTTGGAAAGGTTGATAGACAAATTCCATCAATGCTTGACTACAGAGTTCATATCGATAAGGATAGCATGTTTAATACCCCTCCTGTTTTTGCTGTATACACTTCAATGCTTACTTTACAGTGGTTAAAAAAAAATGGTGGCATAAGTTCTATTGAAGAGAAAAACTCAAAAAAATCAAACTTAATTTACAATGAAATTGACTCCAATGAATTATTTGAGGGTTTTGCTTCTGTTGAGGACAGAAGTTGTATGAATGCAACTTTTAACCTTAAAAACAATCAACACAAAGAACAATTCAATAAGTTGTGTAAAGATGCCAATATTAGTGGGGTTAATGGTCACAGATCAGTTGGAGGCTATAGGGCATCTATATACAATGCGATGGATATTTCTTCAGTAAATTGCTTAGTTGAGGTTATGAAAGAATTGAAAAACAAAGTTTAAAATTTAAACAAATGATAAATATATTGGCGAATGATGGTATTTCACAAATTGGAATAGATGCTTTGGAAAAAGCTGGATTTAATATTTCTACAATTACTGTAGCCCAAGAACAATTAATTAACCATATTCAATATGAAAAGATTGATGTTCTTCTAGTTCGAAGTGCTACAATAGTCAGAAAAGATTTAATTGACCAGTGTCCAAGTTTAAAAATTATTGGAAGAGGTGGCGTTGGAATGGATAATATTGATGTTGAATATGCTAGAAGTAAAGGGATAAATGTAATAAACACTCCAGCTGCTTCTTCATCTTCCGTAGCTGAACTTGTATTCGCCCATTTATATGGTGGAGTTCGTTTTTTACACAAATCCAATAGAAATATGCCATTGGAGGGCGATAGTAATTTTAAAAAACTGAAAAAATCATACACCAGTGGTGTTGAACTCAGAGGAAAAACAATTGGAATAATAGGTTTTGGTAGAATTGGAAGAGAAACTGCAAAAATTGCTTTGGGGATTGGTATGAAAGTAATAGCTCATGATAAGTTTTTAAAGAAAACAAATGTAAAATTGAATTTCATTGAAGGAAATTCTATCGATTTTGAAATCAAAATTTCTCCACTTGAAGATTTATTAAAAAAATCTGATTTTATTAGTCTCCATGTACCAGCTCAGAATCACTATGTTATTGACAAAAAAGAATTTAGACTCATGAAAAATGGTGTTGGAATTGTAAACGCAGCAAGAGGAGGTGTAATAAATGAAGTAGAACTTGTTTCTGCTTTAGAATCTGGAAAAGTTTCTTTTGCTGGTTTAGACACCTTTGAAAATGAACCAAATCCTGAAATTAAATTACTAATGCACCCTAATATTTCATTAAGTCCTCATATTGGAGCAGCAACCAATGAGGCTCAAGACAGAATTGGAAAAGAATTAGCAGATCAAATTATTAATATTTTAAATTAAATATGTTAAAAAATTTGAAAAAAAAATGGGGAATTTCTACCCCATTTCAATTGATTATCGTTTTTATTGTTTTTGGAGTCACAGGTAGTGTAGCTGCAAAATTATCAGGACCAATTGTATCCTTTTTACCAATAGATAATTTACCAATTTATATATATTGGCCTGTTCGACTAATAATCATATTTCCTGTTTACCAAGTTTTACTTATATTTTTTGGATTTATTTTTGGAATTTTGGTTAGTATTTTAACTTTTCAAAAAGATAAATTTGTTTTTAATTTCTTTTTTGATCTTTCAATTAAAATGTCAAAAAAAATGATTAATTGGATATTTTTTGGAAAATTTTTTAAATAATTTTATTTTAAAAACACGCTATTTTTCTTGAACTTTTCGACTTTTGGTGAAATCACCATAGTACAGTATGGTGCACTTTTATTATTTTCATAATAATCATGATGATAATTTTCAGCCTCATAAAATATATTTTTTTCTTCAATGGTAGTAAGAATTTTATTTTTGAATTTTTTAGATGATTCAAGTAATTTAATAAAATCAGAAACTATTTTAATTTCTTCGACATGACTTAAAAAAATTGAAGATCTGTATTGAGTTCCTAAATCATTTCCTTGTCTATTTAATGTTGTTGGATCATGAGTGTCAAAAAAAATTTCTAAAATATCCTCTAATGCAATAATTTGATTGTCATAATCAATACTTACTACTTCAGCATGACCAGTAATTCCTGTGCATATGTCTTTATATGTGGGATCCAGAGTTTTTCCACCTGTATACCCAGGTACAACTTTTTCTATACCTTTCACTTTATTAAAAATAGCCTCAGTGCACCAAAAACACCCACCTCCTAATATTATATTTTTTGTCATTTTTATTTTTTTTGAAAACTTAGAAATTACATGCTTTATTGAATGTTATATTAATAAAATGAAATATTTTATTTCATTAATAAACCTTTTAATCAATAATTAGTCTAAAAATAGTTATTTTCGCAGATATTTTTTTATTTTTCTAATGAAACGCACTATAAAAATTTTATTATTTTTTTTTATTTCACTTAACTACGCTCAACAAAGAAAAAAAATTGATATAAAAAGATTTGACATTCCACCTAAAATAGACGGTATAGTTGATGACAAACAATGGAAAGGATTAACACCTGCTATAAAATTTGAAAGATGGATGCCCAACAATGGATCAAGTGAAAAAAAAGGATATGAAAATTTTGTTTATTTAGGTTATGATGACAACGCAATATATGTAGGTGCAATACTCAATAACCCTAACCCAATTCCTGTAGAATTTAGTCAAAGAGATGATATATGGCAAGTTAAGGCAGAAACTTTTTTTGTTTCTATTAACACCTACGACGATAACGCTAATTACCAAAGTTTTCAAGTAACTAGTGCAGGAACGCAAGGTGACCGTTATACATCTGGTCAAATGTCTATGGATGATCAAAATTTTGATACAGTTTTTGAATCAAAAGTTGCAATTATAAGTAAAGGATGGAGTGTAGAAATGAAAATACCATATAGTGCATTACGTTTTCCCTCTAAGGACTCACAAAAATGGGGAATAAATTTTGGAAGAAAAATTGCTGAATCAGGTGAAGTCTATACCTGGAATCTTGTTGATATTACAAAAGCGAATTATCCTGAATCCATGGGCATTACTAGCTCGATCGAAAATATTAGTCCTCCGCTAAGACTATTTTTCTATCCTTATTTACAATCGTCAGTTGATATTATTAAAGGAAGTAGTCCGTTAAGTAACTATTCAGCTGGAATGGATCTCAAGTATGGAATAAATAATAGCTTTACCTTGGATGCTACACTAATTCCAGACTTTGGTCAGGTAACTTTTGATGATAAAGAATTAAATTTAAGTCCATTTGAACAAAAATTTGATGAAAATAGAGCTTTTTTTACCGAGGGAGCTTCATTATTTAAAAAGGGAGATTCTAGAGGAAGTAATTTCTTTTATAGTCGAAGAATTGGCGATGAAATAAATTTTAACGAAAATGATTTTTTAAAAAATAATGAAGAAATTATCAATTATGACGGCAAACCAGATTTACTTAATTCTATAAAAATTACAGGAACGACAAACTCTAGATTAAGTATTGGATTTATAAATTCAATAACAGACAACGCATATGTTAGAATTATTGACACTTTAACAGGCAAAACTAGAAAAGAAAAAATAGCTCCTTTAACTAACTACAATGTAATAACCTTAAGTCAACAGCTTATTAATGATTATTCCTCCATATCGTTTTCAAACACTAATGTGCAAAGAAGTGGAAAGTTTCATAATTCCAACAACAGTAATTTAGTTTTTGATTTATTCGATTACAATAGAATTTATAACCTTAAAGGGAGCATATACCAAAGTGATTCTCCCAAATACTCTGAAATTAAAGGATTTAGAGGTAGTCTCCAATTGAGTGAATTGACTGGAAATTTTAGGTTTGGTCTTGGATGGAATGGCGTAGATAAATATTATTATCAAAATGAACTAGGTTATTTCAATACTAAAAATGATCAAAGATTCTATGGGAGAGTTAGATATGAAACCTTCAAAGCTACCGAAAAATTTGAAAAAATTGAAGGATATATATTCGTTAGTGAAAGAAGCAGATTTTATCCAAAACTTTTAAAATCTGTAGGAACTAGAATAGGAGTTGACATTACAACTCCAGAGCTTAATAAATTTGAGTTTGATATAGACTACACCTCAAAATACAAGAATTTTGATGAACCAAGATCAGAGGATGTTTTTATTCTAGAACCTGCCCAATTTGAATTTCAATCAAAATTTAACTCTGATAGAAGAAAAAAAATACAATATGGATTTGAACTGGCTCATTCCTTTGGCCTTAACGAAGAATTTAATGAAAAAAAGAGTAATTATGAGATTGGATTAGGCTTAGGTGTAAGAGTCAGCAATAAACTTAATTTAGAATATGAAAGTGGTTTCCAAATTATTTATGATGATATTGGATATGTTTTTAAGGAAAAAATTAGTGAAATAAATAGTAAAATTTATTTTGGAAATAGAAATGTAAAAGCAATTGAAAATAACTTTGAACTAAATTATAATTTTGATTCTTTTATGTCCATAAATTTGAAATTAAGACAATTTTGGAGTACTGCCAATTACTTAAACTCTTTTTATTTGTTAAAGGATAATGGTAAAAGAGAAATATCTAATAAAAATATTTCAGATTATAACCCTAATACTAATTTTAATTTATGGAATTTTGATTTGGGTTTCAACTGGGAATTTGCACCTGGAAGTAAAGCTACACTACTTTATCGAAATAATATATTTAATGAAAATAATCTCTCTGGAATATCTTATTATAATAGCACTAAGAATTTATTTAATAAACCAATTAATCATCAATTTTCACTCAGAATAAATTACTTTATTGATTTTAATTTAATCAGAAAGAAAAAAAGTTAATTGTTTTTATTATATGATTGAAGCTCAAAACATAAGTAAAACATTTAATAACAAAACTGTCCTTGACAATGTCGATATAAATGTAAAAAAAGGTGAAATAGTTTCAATTGTTGGACCCTCAGGAGCAGGGAAAACAACTTTACTTCATATTCTAAGTACTCTTGAAAAAGCTGATAGTTCTAAGAATTATAAACTTATACTAAATGAAAAAGAAATAATCAAATTAAAACACAAAGATATTTCAATATTTAGAAACTCAGAAATTGGATTTATATTTCAATTTCACGAACTCCTTCCTGAATTTAGCGCTATTGAAAATATTTGTATTCCCGGTATGATTCGTGGTGATAAATCAAAAGAAGTAATAGTCAGGGCAGAGAAAATTTTAAAATCATTAAAACTTTTTCATGTTAAAGATCAGTTCCCTTCAGAACTTTCAGGTGGTGAGCAACAAAGAATTGCAGTAGCTAGAGCGCTTATAAATAATCCCAAAATTCTTTTTGCTGATGAACCTAGTGGTAATTTAGACTCTAATTCTGCCGATAATTTACATCAACTTTTCTTTGAATTAAGAGAAAAATTGAATTTGACTATCATTATTGTAACTCATAATAAGAATTTAGCTGACATGGCTGATAGAAAACTTCATTTGATTGATGGCAAATGGGCTAAGTGATTCTGAATTAAAAGATTTTCTTGACGAAAAATCTTTTCAATACAACCAAAAACGATTTATTGAAACTGATCCAATAAAAATTCCTCATCAGTTTTTTAAAAAAGAAGATATTGAAATTTCCGCATTTTTAACTTCAATAATTGCGTGGGGTAAAAGGCTAACCATTATTAATAATGGAAATAAAATGATGGAAATTATGGAGAATAATCCTTATAATTTCATAATGAATGCTAGTAAAAATGAAATTGAAAAGATTAATTTCGTTCATAGAACTTTTAATTCAATAGATTTTAGATATTTTATTAAAACATTAAAAAAAATTTATATTGATTATGGAAGTTTAGAAAATGTATTTTGTGAAGTAGATAATGAAAACAACATGCATAGAAGCATTCATAATTTTAAGAGAATATTTTTTAAAAACAATTATCCCTCAAGAACTACAAAACACATAAGTGATCCACTTAAGGGTTCTGCATGTAAAAGAATAAATATGTTTCTAAGGTGGATGGTTAGGAAAGATAACTGCGGGGTAGATTTTGGAATCTGGGATAAAATTTCGCCGTCAGTTTTGTCGTGTCCCCTTGACGTTCACAGTGGTAATGTTGCTAGAAAACTGGGATTAATTGAAAGAAATCAAAATGATCATAAATCTGTTCTGCAATTGGATAAAAAATTAAAATTATTAGACCCAAAAGATCCAGTTAAATATGATTTTGCATTGTTTGGGTTAGGAGTTTTTGAAGGTTTTTAATTATATTATTAATAGAAATTCAAATCAATTCTTATATTTGCTGAGCATTATTTATAAAATGCTTTCAACAGATAACTTAATTGCATGTCAATTATTCTTAAATCTGCAAAAGTTATAAATACCGAGAGTAATTACCACGGTACTGAGCAAGATATTTTGATATCCAATGGAAAAATTGTTAAAATAGCTAAAAACATACCATCGGACGGTATTAAGGAAGTTAACATTGAAGGACTTCATGTTTCAAAAGGTTGGTTTGACAGCAGTGTTTCATTTGGTGAACCTGGTATTGAAGAAAGAGAAACATTAATAAATGGTGGAAGTGTTGCTGGGAAAAGTGGATTTACAGACATTGTTTTAAATCCAAATACAAACCCAATTATAGATACACAAGCTGACATATTATTTATTAAAACTAAGTCAGAAAAATTAGTTTCAAATATTCATCCAATTGGAGCTTTTACAATTTCAAGTGGTTCCAAAGAATTAGCTGAATTGAATGATATGAAAAAAAGTGGTGCAGTTGGTTTTTATGATTATAAGAAGTCAATTTCAAATCCAAATTTATTAAAAACTGCACTTCTCTACTCGCAAACATTTGATGGATTGATACTTTCTTTTCCCATAGACAATTCAATTGCTAACAGAGGAATAATTAACGAGGGTATAATAAGTAATTCTTATGGAATTAAAGGAATTCCTGCACTTTCCGAAGAAATTCAAATAATTAGAGATCTTAAAATTCTAGAATATACTGGAGGTAAATTACACATTCCTACAATTTCATGTAAAAAATCGGTTGATCTAATTAGACAAGCCAAAAATAAGGGAATTAATGTTTCGTGTAGTGTGGCGATTCATAATTTAATTTTTACTGATGAAAAACTTAAAGATTTTGATACTCGTTATAAAATGCTACCTCCCTTAAGAACTGAACTTGATAAAAAAGCACTCATAAAAGGAGTTGAAGATGGAACTATTGATATGGTTACGAGTGACCACTCACCTATTGATATTGATAATAAAAAAACAGACATAATCAAGGCTGAGTTTGGAACAATTGGATTAGAATCTTTTTTCGGTGCATTATTGAATATTTTCAGTTTAAATAAAAGTATCGAAATTTTAACTTCAGGCAAACCAACTTTTGGATTGAAAGAATCTCAAATTGCAGAGGGATCCTTCGCCAATTTAACTTTATTTACCTTAGAAAAGGATTATATTTTCTCGGAGTCAAATATTTTATCAAAATCTAAGAATAGTGCTTTTCTTGGTACTAAAATGAAAGGTAAACCTTTTGGAGTGATTCTTAAAGAAAAATATCTTTTTAATGAATAAAATTACCTTTCATCATATTGTCAGAA
>Ga0315315_10007323_pt1 | contig 10215 bp, 8 predicted proteins | sample M140m3416metaG_FD_203699 | JGI IMG/M metagenome (GOLD analysis project Ga0315315, IMG submission 203699) | Ammonia-oxidizing marine archaeal communities from Monterey Bay, California, United States - M1 40m 3416 | ecosystem: Environmental > Aquatic > Marine > Intertidal zone | place: USA... | reverse complement strand
CCAATTAATAATCCAATTAATAATCCAATTAATAATCCAATTAATAATCCAATTAATAATCCAATTAATAATCCAATTAATAATCCAATTAATAATCCAATTAATAATCCAATTAATAATCCAATTATTAATAATGAATTAAATAATAATTCAAATAATGAATTAATAAATGAATTAAATAATGAATTATTTAATGAATTAAATAATAATTTATCAAATAATAATAATAATAATAATAATAATAATAATAATAATGATAATAATGATAATTTAAATAAATTAAAAGAAGATTGTGAATTATATGAAGAATATCAAAATATTAATAAAGAATTAAAAGAAAATAATACAAAAAATAAATATATTCCAAAAATAAATAGAATAACAAGAAAAATTAAATATAAAATTGGAAAATTAAAAAATAAAAACCAAGTAGGTATAATTATAAAAAATAAACATACATTAAAAAATATTAAAGATAATCTAACAAATGAAAAAAATAAACCTATACAAGAAATTAAAAATGAATTAAGAAAATTAAATTTAATTAAATTGGGAACAGAAGCTCCGAATGATGTTTTACGACAAATCTATGAAAATGCTATTTTATCTGGAAACATAAAAAATACTAATTATAGCAATTTTATTCATAATTATGACAATGATGATAACAATTTTTGATTATTTTTTATATAATATTTTAAATAAAAGATATAGTAAAAGTAATAATATTATACCATTAAATACATTATTTATATTATTATTATTATTATATATATTATCAATTTCATCTTCTATATTATGATTTAAACCAATATCTGGATTTTTTTTATAATAATTATAAATGTCTTCATACAAATTTGTAAAAGATTCTGATTCATCTATAATTGTATCATCATCATTTATATAAACTACCATGCCTGCATCATGTAAAGCACTTGCTTGTTCAATTTCTAAATAAATAGGACCAGTTGATTTTAACTGATAATTTCCACCTTCAGGTGCACTTATTGAACATTTAGCTTTAACCCGCCTACATTTAGGTTTTGTTTCTCCCATAAAAGATTTAAACAATCCACCATCTACAACACAACCTGATTTTGTTAATGCTTTCATCATAGCACCGGCATCAGCACCAGAACGTCCTGTTATTATATTTTCACAACCGCTTTGATTATTAACAAATTTATATAAAGTTTGTTCATTACCAGTTATATCATCAATACATTTACTATTTGTTTTTAATGCATAAGTATTACCGGATAATGGAGCGCATTCATTATAATATGGTTTATTATGGGCTAAACATTGTTTATCATCAATAAGTAAACAATCCATATATGAAATCATTTCACCAAAATTTTTTCCCATACAATTAAAATTAAAGTTCAATCCCTCATCATTGTTACAATCTTTTAATCCAACAGGAGGTCTAACACATAAACCATAACTATGACTTTTACCTCCAAAATCATTAACAACACATTGTTCAGTGTCTACAGGTAATTCGTCCGCTATAGCAAAAAAATTTTCATTCATACTTGTCTCACTAGTCATTATATTTTCTAATTATTATATATTAAATATATAATAATTATAAACATTTATAATTATTCACTTTCTCCATTCATTGCATCTAGACCCATACTTGTCAAGTTAGTTGATTTTTTTTCCTCTTTTTCTCTTTCTTTTTTATTTGCACCTTCAATTATTTTATAGTAATCATTATAAAAAATTACAGAAAAATAAAAGAAAAATAAAACTATTAATAGTATTAATAATTTTTTATAATTCATTATATATATACATATACAATGAATTTCATAAATTATAAAAATAATTTCAATACATTAAAATATGGAATAAGAATTTCTAAATTTTCTCAAAATAATGATTACAACTATACTAATATAAATACAAATAATTTAACATTATGTCAAGGTAAATCAACATATGTAAATGCTAACCCAATTAATAATAATCGTTTATCATTATCTAATACAAATAATAATTCAAGTAATAAACCTAGCAATCGTTCATATATAGGAATATATGATAGACCAGGTGGATATCAAATTATAACAACAAATGATTGTAGTGATAATATTATATATATACATACACCAAATTTAGTTAATAATTATAATTCAATTGAAAATTGTAATTGTAATAAAATAAAACGCTATACTACAGTAAGTTTAGATAATTCTTATAATTATAAGAAAATTTTATCAAATAGAGAATATTTGATAAATAAAAATAAAACATACAATCAGAATTTACCCATGACTAATAATATAAATTTAGTTCAAGAAGACTGTATACAAAAAAATAATACAAATATTATTTTTGTACCATCAAATAAAAAATTTCAAACACAAGGAAGTGTTACTAGTTCTACTAAAATTTTAAATGCTAAATATAATACATTAAATAAATATGAAAATAATAAAAATAATTTTAATCCAAAAAAAGATAATTTAGATAAAATAATAAATGATAGTTGCTGTAAACCTGTCAATTTATCATATAAAAAAAGAGTTAGAATATTAAAATAAATTAATTAAAATAAATTAATTAAAATAAATTAATTAAAATAAATTAATTAAAATTAATTAATTAAAATAAATTAATTAAAATAATTTAATTAAAATTATTAGTATTAAAATTATATTTAATACACCATGAAAAAGATTTATTGATATTAATATTTTTTAAACTTGCTATTTTATTAATATATATCATAAAATGTTTATAATATGTATTTTTATTAAATAAATTACTTGTAAAAATATATTTTAATTCTTTTGATAAATTAGATAAATCATTTATAATATCGTCTGAATTAATATATAGTATATTATTAGTTTCAATAATTAAATTTTTAATAGGAATTATCTTGCTACATTTTTTATCTTTATCTTTATCTTTATCTTTATCTTTATCTTTATCTTTATCTTTATCTTTATCTTTATCTTTATCTTTATCTTTATTAATTTCATCTTGAAATATATTATCTTTTATATTTTGATTTTGATTTTGATTTTCATTTTCATTTTCATTTTCATTTTCATTTTCATTTAGATTTTCATTTAGATTTTCATTTAGATTTTCATTTAGATTTTCATTTTGATTTTCATTTAGATTTTCATTTTGATTTTCATTTTGATTTTCATTTTGATTTTCATTTTGATTTTCATTTTTATTTTTATTTTTAGTATAAAAAATATCGCTATAAATGATATATGATATATTATTATTTTTATTAATATTATTTATATTTCCATAATATATTAAATTTTCTAATTCTCTTATTAAATTTAATGTAGTATTAATATTTTCCAGCTGCTGTTGTCCATATATTAAATTTATTTCATTTATTTTATTATAAAAATATTTATTAATTTTAAAATTAAAAATAGAATATATACTAGAATCATTTTCAATAATTTCTTTAAAATTATCTAAAATTTTTTTAGATAAATTATATTTGTCTCCTTTATAACCTTTACATATGATATATTTTTCTGAATTAGCTATTCTACTTGTATTTGGTTTGTATACATGTACAGATTCATATAAATTACATAATAAAAATATATATTCTGTTGTTTTATATTTAAAAATATCAAAAATTTTTAAAATAAATGTTCCACCTATTTTTTGTGTAATAATTGTATAAAAAATTTCAGAAATTATTAGTTTATTTGATAATAATTCCTGTGAATTAAAATCTATTGAAAAATCTATACCCCCATCTGCTGTAATATAATCAAATGTATTTTTATAATTATCATAAAAGTATATAATATTTTCAAGATTTAATAGATCGCCGTCATTTGTTTTACCATTAATTATACGAATTTTTTTATTATCATATAATATTTTTTTCCAATTTGGTATATTAACATTGTTTGATAATAATGTTATACCATAATATATATCATTATCATTTTTACGTATATAATCTAAAGCCTGCATAAAACCACCGGGGCCTTCTGCTAAATGTAAAGTAGTTATAGGAATTTTTTGATTAAATATATTAAATACATTACTTATTTCAATTAATTTAAAGAATGAACGAGATATTGGTTTAAAATTACATACAGATAAATGTTTATTTTTTATTTGTGAGTGAATATATTCATATGGATTTGTAATTTTTTTATATAAATCCCAGTATTGTGAGTAATTATTGATTTCCGTTTTCAAATTATATAACATATTATGTAAAGTATTAGAGATGTATATATTATTATTATTATCGGTTTCATTATTATATTTAATTTCAATATAAATATTATCTAAAAAAAATATAGGAATATTAAAATAAGTCATAAATAATTTAATTAAATATTTATTTAATTAAATTATTAAGTTGTTTTATTATAATAATTTAATTGTATCAAGATATTTTATTATTTATTTTACATTTTTTGTTGTTTTAATAATTCTTTTTGTTTGGCTTTTTCTTGTTTTAATAATTCTTTTTCTTCGGCTTTTTTTTGTTTTAATAATTCTTTTTGTTTTGCTTTTTCTTCGGCTTTTTCTTGTTTTAATAATTCTTTTTCTTTGGCTTTTTCTTTAGCTTTTACAGCTTTTGCGTCTTCTGCTTTTTTTAATTTATCTAAAACTGATAATTTATTATCTGCTATTGTAGCACCTAAATTTATATTTGTTTTAGGTTCTATTGACATTTTAACTTGATTATTTAGTTGTCCTTCTTCTTCTTCTGCTTCTTCTACTTCTTCTACTTCTTCTACTTCTTCTACTTCTTCTACTTCTTCTACTTCTTCTTCTGCTTCTTTTTCTTGTTTAAAAACAGAATTATCATGATATAAAGTACTAGTTAATACTTCACTGGCATTTACATTTCTAATTTTTTTAAATATAAAATAATTATTTAAAAATGATATATTTTTTTCTTCTTCACTTAATTCATAAGCTTTACCAATATTATTTTTAATTTTTATATCGCGCTGTATATCATTATTCATTTGTTTAAATAAATAACTGAAATTATCATATGAAGAGTTTAAGTTAAATTCCTTTAATTCAGCGTCATTTAATTTTACAAATCCATAATTTTCTAGTAATCGTGTTAAATATTCAAAATTAACTAAATATTCTTTAAATGTTTTATTAATTGATTCTTGAAATACATCTATGCTATATCCTAAACTTGTTTCATCGTCATTAAATGACTCATTTGAATATTTTTTTGTTATTTCTAATATTTTTTTAGAATTTTTAATAATACTATATGATTCATTTACATTAATATGTTTTAATTTTTCAAAAATTTTTTTTCCATCATAACAAGTACCAATAAAATAACCATTTATATTTATAGTTTCTGATAAATTTTGTAAAAATGAATTTAACAATATAGAATTTTCAAACATATAATGTAATGCAAATTGTATGGAACCTACATTAAAACCATTTTTTGCTATTCCATAGTTATTTACAGCTACTTTGCCGATAAGTAATTCACTTTTATTACCTTCACCAAATATAGCTTTTGAAATTGATTTATGTTTTTCATTTAAAAATGCTTCGCCGGTTTTAATATTATTAGATGTATTTCCTTGTAAAAATAAAGCATATGGTATATTTTTACTATTTAATTTTTTTTTATAATTTAAATAACGAGCACATACACCATCTAATTTATTTTCTATATTATCTTTATTTATATCTATTCCTAAAATAAATTGTAAATTGCAATTCAACCATTTTGGTATATCTCCTCCTTTACCACAAGCATAATCAATCAGTAAATCACCTGATTTACATACTAATCTATATAATTTATTTTTTATATATAGATTATGAAAATCACGCATAGATTTTGTTTCATTAGATATTTTTGAAGTATTATAATAAACATCACTATCTTGATATATTTCTGAAATGTTTTCGCCTGTTTTTAATATTTCTTCTGTTACAGGATTATATATAGATTGCCAATTTGAATTAGCAACATGATAGGCATTTCCATAATTTTTTTTACCCAATCTTAATTCATATGTTTTATCATTTCTAACTTTAATTGGTATCCATTTCCATCCATCTGTATTTGTATGGATATATTTAAATTCAACAATTGTATTATCTTCAATTTCTTCATTATTTTCTGTAAATATTTTGATTATATTTGTTTTATCATCAAATTTAGCATATATATTACAAATATGTGCATTATCATCACTTGGATTAGTTGGATAAAATAATGCGGGTTTATAATCATTTTTATTATAATAATCACTGTTTTTATTAATATTATTAATAACATCATTAAAAGGATTTAAGTATCCATGTTTTTTTTCATCAAATCCAACATATAATAGTAAAGTGCAATATCTAGAATTTATAGTATTTGCCATATCTATTCCTTTTTCAAAATTAATATTTATAATTTTTTCATTATTAGAATTTCGTTTAAATTTTACAAGAAAATCAATCGTATTATATTCTGGAGGTTTCCATTTAAACGATTCTGTCCATGTTATTCTATAATTTGGTGCTTTAACATTTAATTTATTACTACCAACAGATGTATATGCTGGTGTAAAAATTAATCCATCAGTATTATATTCATATGAACCCGATTGAATATTATTTAATAATAATTGACAACTTTTAAAAATATCATTTGCATAAAATTTTTTAATTGTTATATTAAATATAACATTCGATTTACTATTGAAAGATTTAATATCTAAATTTTTAATTAAATGATTTAATATATTTAATCGTGTTGTATCTGTTTCTTTACTATCTTCTGTTTTTTGTATAAATGGTAATCCTGTAACATTTTTGTCTTTAATAAAATAAATATCAAAACAAGCATAAGTATTAATATAATCTCCTTTTTTATTATTTAAAATATGTTCACCATCAATAATACTATTATATAAATCTTTATTAAATGTTCTTGTTCCAGTAAATTCAACATTCATATTTGTTGTTATTAAATAAATTTTTCCATCATTAGATATTATCATCAGTTTACGTTCTCCATCGGCTTTATCTGTTACTGTATAATTTTCTCGTATATTTGGTATATTATTATATAAATCATTATCTTTTTTTAATAAATTAATAATTTGCAATGTAGATGAACTAGGACCAATAAAATTAGTAGATGAAATAGTATTATCATTTAAATTAATTTGTTTATCAATTATTTTAAAATAATTATTTAAAATAAGTTTTTCTTCACTAATAGATATAGGAAAATTAGAACGCTGTAAGCCAATCAAAATATATTTAATACCACTCTTTAATTTATTATATAAAACATCATCTTGTTGATAAATAGAGTTTAAATTTATTAAATTGTTATCTAATTCTATCTCTATCTCATAATTTTCAAAATTATTGAAAACATTTGAATCATGTATATTAAAATATGATTGATAATTATTTGATTTATTATTAGACATTTTAACAATACTTAGATGTATTAAAATAGGAAAGTCAGGATGTTTATATTCAAAACGTTTAATATATCTAAAAATTTTTTTGGTAGATTGCCATTTTTGTAAAATTTTTTGAATAATTTCATCATTATGATTGAATTTTTTTTCTACTTGAAATGCTACTCTAAAATTAAAATCATCAAAATCAATAGGAAAAATTTTATCTTGTTTAATATTAAAATATTGTTTTTCTATGAAATTATATTCAGATATATCTATATCTGTAAAATTATTATTTATGCAATAATTTTGTATATTAGAAATACCATTTATTTCGCAGCGAATATTAGAATTCTCATTTTCGGTTATTACTTTTAAACTATATTTTTCTGAATGTAATTTAAAATTAGCATTTAAAATAGTTTTTACAACATTATAAAAATCTATTTTTGTTAATTGTTTAATATTTTTTGTTCCAAATCTAATTTCAAATTCGGGTATATAATCATCAACAAATTTACCAAGATATTCTATATACAATGTTAATAATCTTTTTAATTGAATAGTATTTTCACTATCATTAGATTCTTCAATAATTGAAGATTTTTTTAATAATGTTTTATTTGATTTACTTGTCATAATTATATATATTGATTATTATTTATTATCTTATTAAATAATAATCAATTTTATAAAAAAATATTTATATTTTTTATAAACATTATTTTTAAGATAAAATTTTATATATTTCAGAATATAATACTTTTTTTGTTTTTTTTTTATTATTATTATCTAATAAATTTACTTTTAATTTATTAGAAATATCAACTAAATCTTGTAATTTATAACTTGATTCACTTTTTAAAGGTTTTTCTAAATTTTCTATGTAATATGATGTTTTCATTAATTTCATTAAATTTTCATTATTTATTTTAATATCCATAATAATATCGTAATTATTACTTATATTAGAAGAATTATTATAATTTAATTTAATTATATGGTTTAATTTAATTTCATTTTCTAAATTATTTAAATCGAAATTATTTAAAAATATATTATAATAATCTTCATTTGAAAAGAAACCTGAAAATGTATTATTATCTTTTAAAACAATAATATTTAAATCATATAATATAAATAAATTTTTAAATGTGTATAGCGAAATTTTATTATCATTTAATAATTCATCCTTTAATATAGAATGTTTAATTTTAAATTTTTTTAAAATAAATTTTTTTTTTTCCAATTCTTCAATAAATTTAATTTTATTATTTTTTTCTTCTGTAAATATATTTAAATATTGTAAATCATTATCGTTTAGATTTTTATATATTTTATAAAAACACCAAAATAAATGGTCATAATTTTTATATGAATTATTTGTTATAATTTTTTCATTGTATTTACGTCTTTCTTTATTATAATCAGGATTTTTTTCAAAATATGGTGCTTGTATTTTATATATTTTTTTATATTTTTTATCACTATTAAAATTTATTTCTGTATTATCGGATTTATTATCAGAATTATTATCAGAATTATTATCAGAATTATTATTACAATTAATATCCATTAACATATATGGTTTAATATTATTAATTAAATCATTTATATTTATAGTTGGATGTAAATTTGTATTATTATTATATATATTTGAAATCATTTACTAAATATATACTAAATATATCTTTATTACTTTTTAAAAAAAATATTTTCTAAATCACTTTTTTTATTTTCATCAATATTTAATAAATTATTTTGATTATTTATAAAATCTAGTTGTGATATAAATTGATTAATTGTATTATTATCTAAAATATTAAGATTTACAAAAATTCCATTATTATTTTCTGTTAATTTAACATTATTATTTAATAATATTTTTGCAAATTCTATCTGATTTGTTTTTTCCATAGATTCTATTGATTTTCTAATTTTATCTAATACTGTAAAATTATAAGAATTCATATTTTAATATATAAAAAATTATATTTTTAAATAATTTGTTTAAATATTATTTAAGTTATTATTTAAGTTATTATTTAAGTTATTATTTAAGTTATTATTTACGTTATTATTTACGTTATTTATTTACTCTATATTATGAAGTTTGTTTTGTTTGTTTTGTTTGTTTTGTTTTTTTTACTTTTGTTTCATTTTTTAAATTACGAAATTCTTGTTTAATGTCTCCTTTTTTATCTAATAATTCAGCTATAATTGATATAAATGGGTCATTTAATTCAAAACGAAAAGCTAAAACCTTGATATTTATTTTATCACTTTCAGAGATATTGTTAAATGATTCATTATTATAATGGTGATCTCTTGCTAAAAATATAATATATGGTGTAGGATTTATATCTAATTCAGCTCTAATACCAACCTTTGTAATATTTTTAACATTACAAGTAATTAACATATTATTACTTGGAATAGCTACTAAACATTCATAAACAACATTAAATTTTAATTTATCAGAAACAACACTAGGCATAGATAATGTTATAATTTTTATACTATCTACTTTAATATATCCTTCCTCTATACATTTACCTTCTTTAATTTTTAATATATTTAAAATATGCGAATAGAAATTATTATTAGTAATACTATTAAATTTTAAATATACAATTTCATCTAATAATCTTTTAGTATATAATTTATTTATATCTGTCATAATATTAATATAAATAAATAATATAATCTTTAATATATTCAATTTTATAAATAATTATTATTTTTACTTTTTATTTTTTATTTTTTATTTTTTATTTTTTATTTTTTATTT
>Ga0315315_10007321_pt1 | contig 10216 bp, 6 predicted proteins | sample M140m3416metaG_FD_203699 | JGI IMG/M metagenome (GOLD analysis project Ga0315315, IMG submission 203699) | Ammonia-oxidizing marine archaeal communities from Monterey Bay, California, United States - M1 40m 3416 | ecosystem: Environmental > Aquatic > Marine > Intertidal zone | place: USA... | reverse complement strand
CCTTTTCCGTATGTTTTCTCTAACTTACCTAATGTAAGCTCTAATGCTTTTAATTTTGCACTCTGTTCTTTATTACTCATAACTAAATATTATTTTACACAAATTAGAGGAATTCTTACCCAAACATCAAAAAAAAACAGTCTGATTTATTAACAAAATATTTCTTATGCAGAATATATTATCAACTATATCATTTTATTTAAAACTGACTTCCTTCCAATCTTTAATGTAATAAAATCATTATTTATATTCCACCCCCTAGCTGGAGAGAAATCTCTTCCATAATAAATAATCTGCAAATGCAATTTACTCCACAAACTTCTAGGAAAAAGCCTTTTAGCATCTACTTCAGTATTCTTGACACTTCTTCCATTTGTTAGTCCCCATCTATACATTAATCTATGGATATGTGTATCAACAGGAAAAGCAGGAACCCCAAATGCTTGAGACATTACAACACTAGCTGTCTTATGACCAACAGATGGGAAAGATTCTAAAGCCTGAAAAGTATTAGGCACCTTTCCATCATATCGTTCAACAATCATTTTGGAGAGTCCATAAATACCTTTGCTTTTCATGGGAGATAATCCACACGGACGTATAATATCTTCAATCTGATTAATATTCATTTTTATCATCTCTTGCGGACAATCAGCATAACTAAATAAAATAGGTGTAATTTTATTTACACGTTCATCTGTACATTGAGCTGACAATAATACAGCTATTAATAATGTATAAGGATCTTTATGGGTTAAAGGAATTAAAGGGTCTGGATATAATTCCTCAAGGGAATCAATTATAAATTGAACCTTTTCTTTCTTCTTCATAATTGCAAAAATAAAGAATAAAAAGAAGTGAGATAACTACCAAGTATATTAACTGAAAAAATAACTAATTCAAGGAAATTAAAATCTTATTATTAGATTGCAGTTTAATCCCTCTAACTGATTTTGCATAGGCAATAATTTTATCAATAGTTGCCCTTTTTGGCTCTAGTGACCTTGCAGAGAATGGCCCTTTCTCTTCTGAAAAATGACTCGAAAATTTTGTAGAGTTTTGTCCCATATATAATATTTTTGATATTCATAATGAAACATTAACGTTAAATATACACCTATTATTATATAACAAATAGACTATTTTTGAGCTAGGTCAATTTTCTGCTCCTCAGCTAACTTTCTTAAGTTAATAAGAGCATAGCGCATCCTTCCTAGTGCAGTATTAATACTAACATCGGTTATTTCTGAAATTCTTTTGAAGGACATGTCCTCAAAATATCTCATCATTAACACCTCCATCTGATCTTCAGGAAGGAATTGAATTAGACGATTTAAATCAGAGTGAACTCTCTTACGAATCATTTCCTCATCCTGTCCCCTATTACCATCATTTATTATATCAAAAATATTAAACTCATCAGTTGGCCTCACATTTCTCATTTTAGATTCTTTCCGAAAATGGTCAATAACTAAATTATGAGCAATACGCATCATCCATGGAAGAAATTTTCCTTCTTCATTATATCGCCCTTTTTGCAAAGAATTAATAACCTTTACAAAGGTATCTTGGAAGATGTCTTCACTAAGATCTCTATTCTTTATTTTAGACATTATGAAAGCAAAAACCCTGCTTTTATGACGCATCAATAACATTTCAAATGATGTATTGTCACCATTTAAATAATTTTTGATTAATTCTTGATCGGATAAGACACTCGTTAACATATACTCAGTTTTTAGTTAATAAAAATTTAAAGTAAATGTTTGTCTATAGGCGTGCTTTATGTTAATAATTATTGACTGCAAATATAGAAAAACATTTCTAATTATACAAGCCGAATTGTTTAAGTTTGCAAATTCTGCAAGCCTCATGACAAAAAAAAAGTGAAAAATTATAGGGAAAATATTAAAATTATAGGTGCTAAATTACATAACCTAAAGAATATCTCTATTGATATCCCAAAAAATAATCTAATTGTCATTTCTGGAGTATCAGGCAGTGGAAAATCCTCATTAGCTTTTGACACATTATTTGCAGAAGGGCAAAGAAGATACATTGAAAGTTTATCCTCATACGCTCGACAGTTCCTTGGAAAACTAAAAAAACCAAATGTTAATGAAATATTAGGAATATGTCCGGCAATTGCTATTGAACAAAAGACAATTACTAACAATCCAAGATCAACGATTGGGACATCTACTGAAATCCATGACTATCTAAAACTACTTTTTGCTAGAATAGGAAGAACATATTCTCCTGTTTCAGGAAAAGAAGTAAGAAGTTATCAAGTAAGTGATGTTGTTGACTTTATCAACAAACAAAAAGATGGCACTATCGTTATGCTACTATCCAAATATAAAACAAAAGAAAAAAATATCTTATCTAATCTCACACAACAAGGATTCTCAAGAATTTATTTTGACAAGGAAATTTATAAGATTAAAGATTTAGCAAAAAAAAATATTGATATCTCAAAAAAAGAAATATCCATTGTTATTGACAGGTTAATTATCGACCAAAGCAGCAATAAATCTAGAATTGCTGATTCAGTACAAACCGCTTTTTTTGAAGGTCATTATGAATGTTCAATACTGATAGAAGAAAGAATAACTAAATTCTCTAATAGATTTGAACTGGACAATATAAAATTTGAAAAACCTTCAACTAATTTCTTTGCTTTTAATAATCCATATGGGGCATGCAAATCATGCGAAGGTTATGGGTCAATACTTGGAATTGATAAGAAAAAAGTAATTCTAAATGAAAGCCTATCTGTTTACGAAGGAGTCGTAGCCTGTTGGAGCGGCAATAAATTAAGTCAATGGAAAGAACGATTTATTAACCAATCTGAGATATTCAATTTTCCAACGCATAGAGCTTATAATAAGTTATCAAAAAAGGAAAAAGAAATATTATGGAATGGAAAAGAAAGATGCAAAGGAATTAATCAATTCTTTGAAAAATTAGAAGCAAAAAAATACAAAATACAAAACAGAGTACTTCTTGCAAGATACAGAGGAAAACAACAATGTCAAGATTGTGAAGGAAGTAGGTTAAGAAAGGATGCATTATATGTAAAGGTTGGAGGAAGAAATATTGCAGAGATTAATAAAATGAGCGTGTCAGCAGCAATAGACTTCTTTAATACTATTAAGTTAAATCAAATTGAAGAAGAAATTGCAAAAAGATTAATTATAGAGATCAAGAATCGACTTCACTACCTGGATGAGGTTGGCTTAGGCTATTTAAGCTTAGACAGAAAATCTAATACGTTATCTGGAGGAGAATCTCAAAGAATCAATCTAGCAACATCAATAGGAAGTGCTCTAGTTGGAGCAATGTATATTCTAGATGAACCAAGCATAGGACTACATGCTAAAGACACTGAAAGACTCATTAAGATATTAAAAAAACTAAGAGATATTGGGAACACCGTAATTATAGTAGAGCATGATGAAGAAATTATGCAAGAGGCTAATCAGATAATTGATTTAGGACCGGAAGCAGGAATTAATGGTGGAGAGATAATGTATCAAGGCCCCCTAAAAGACATCTTAAGCAAGAAAAATAGCTTAACAACACAATATCTTTCAGGTAAATTATCAATTCCAACTCCAAAGAAAAGAAGAAATCTCAAAGACAAAATCACCCTGACAGAAATAAATCAACATAATCTAAAGAATATAAATATTGATATACCAATTGGAGGACTAACACTAATAACCGGGATGAGTGGCTCAGGCAAATCCACTCTGGTAAGAGATGTCTTAAAACCTGCAGTAAATAATTTCCTAGGCAATTACTCAGCAGAGAATAAGAATTATAAACGTATAGATATTAGTACTGAAAGATTAAATAAATTAGAATTTATCAATCAAAATCCAATTGGAAAATCATCACGATCCAACCCCTCAACCTATCTAAAAATATACGATGAAATAAGGAAGCTATTTGCCAATCAGAAACTAGCAAAAAAAAGGAATTACAAATCCGGATTCTTCTCATTCAATGTAGATGGAGGAAGGTGCAATAACTGCAAAGGAGAAGGAGAGACTACTGTTGAGATGCAATTTATGGCTGATGTACACATAGAGTGTGAAGAGTGTAGAGGAAAACGATTTAAGGAAGAAATACTGGAAATAAAATTCTCTGAGAAGAACATTGCCCAGGTTCTAGATTTATCTGTTAATGAAGCAATACTCTTTTTTGAAGAAAATGATGAGTCTAGTATCGCTAGTAAACTAAAACCTCTACAAGAAGTTGGACTAGGATATGTAAAATTAGGACAATCATCAAACACATTAAGTGGTGGAGAAGCTCAAAGAATTAAACTTGCTCTATTTCTAAGTAAAGGACTCACAAAAGAAAAGACATTATTTATCTTTGATGAACCTACCACTGGACTTCATTTTCACGATATAAATAAACTTCTAAATTCCTTCTATGCATTAATAGAAAAAGGACATTCCATTATCTGTATTGAACATAATATGGATGTTATAAAATGTGCTGATTGGATAATTGACCTAGGACCCGAAGGAGGAGTAAAAGGAGGTAAGATCGTTTTTGAAGGAACTCCTGAAGCAATGGCAAGAAGTAGAAAGTCTCTTACAGGCAAATATCTCAAAAAGAAAATAATTACTTAGAGTCTAAATAATCCTGTAAGATAATAGTCGCGCTTACTTCATCAACAAGCAACTTACTTTGTCGTTCTTTCTTCTTAATTCCGCTTGCTAGAATACTTCTTTTGGCTATCTTAGAAGTAAATCTTTCATCAATTCGACGCAAAGCAATCTCTGGATATTTTTTTTTTAATCTTTTTACAAACACATTCACATGAGTTGTGCTATTAGTATCCATTGAATTTAAATCCTTGGGGTCACCAACAACAAAGCAGTCAATATTTTCCTTACTCACAATATTAGCAATGAATTCATCAAGCTTATGTGTTAAAACAGTAGTTAAACCACTAGCAATTATCTGCATAGAATCCGTAATTGCTATACCAGTGCGCTTTGTACCATAATCAATACCAAGCGCCTTTCCCATTATTGTTTTACAATTTGATAAGTAACATTCTCCGGTGACACCTTAATGGTATAAGTTCCTGATGAATATTTCTGCAAATCAACCATTGTATTGGTTGACTGGCCAGGCAATAGAGCAATCATCTTTCCTTTGGAGTCAAATATCTCTACAGTATGGCTATTAGCATCATTGAATGTTAAATTAAAAATCCCCATAGTTGGATTAGGAAAAAGTTCAAAATCAAATGTTGACTCATCAATATTAGTAGGTTGTCCCAAATCAATTGGAGGAAAAACAATATAGTCTAACCAAGCACAATCTTGACCCTCTGAAACAGCACCATCTTTATCATACTCCCATTCAAAATTATGGTTACCTACTGTTACAGGGAATGACACAAAACTCCATGCATTATCTATTCCAGACCACTCTGCTTGTTTATTACCATCAATATAGAATTGCAGGAAATCATAATTTTCTTCAGAAGAAACAAACTTATAGAAAGAGACATCTCCTGGAGCTGTTACATCAACATCAATGTTAAGATGCGAAACCTCTCCATCAGGAAGGCCTATAAATGAAATAGTTGAATTAGTTCCTTCATGAACATTGATATTATCAATAGCCCAAGGCCAATCATCATCATTTATCCAAGCATATTGTGTGAAATCACCTGTCTCATAATCTTCATTAATAATACCTATTGTAAGATTAAATGTATTATTGTGAGAATAATTCCCATTAGTAACATCAAAAGGAAACTGTGCTAAAGTACCATTAGGAGTATTAGCATCAACAGTAATATTAAATGTTGTAGATTGCTGATTATTTACTCCCAAGCTAACAATATTAGAAGACGCTGAATTAACTGTCACATAAGAAGATAAGCAATTCATCGTAGCTGTTAGAGCATCAATAGCTGCATGACCAATATTCTTAACGTCAACGACTAAATCAAGTGTCTCCCCTGCATCTAAAACTCCATTACCATTACCATTTGTATCATCAATAGTAAAGGAGGTATGATTCAATACAGGTGCATTTACAGTAACATTTATTGTAGAACTCCAAATATTTCCTTGATTATCTGTCATATTCAAATCAAATATAACTACATGCTGATCTGGAATATTATTAGCAACCTGATAAGTAAATGGATTATTAATAGCTATGATTTGTTGTGGTGCAATAAGACTAATTACATCAGAATTATTAATTAACGTTATATATGGGTCATTTGTAGTCATTGTAACTGTAACCGAAGTAGCATCGGCTGCCCCTACATTTTCCAGTTCAACATCCATAGCAATTAACTCACCATAATCTACCTGCTGATTATTATTGCCAGCACTATCATCAATAGTATTTGAAGTATAAAGAACATATGGTCCCGTTGGAGAGATTATCTGCAAAGTACCAATGTACGGCTGTTTAAACTGTTTGGTGACTACTATATCAGCAACACCAACGTTAGAAATTGGAGAGAAATATAAAGAAACAACTCCAGTAGCATCGGCAAGTTGAGCATCTAAAAGATTACCATCCATTGATATTGCAACATATGCATTTTCTTCAGCATTGACGGTAAATGTAGTTGTTCCAACAGGAGTTGCTGCTGCATGAGAAACGTTAAGTGTCGTTGGCACACCAATATATGGCATTAATGAGGGATCTCCCATAATATGATAAATTTCCCAATAATAGTGCTCCGCTCCTCCTGCCTGCGTTACAGCTAAATTTCCTGCATGTACCATTTGTCCAGTAGTAATAAACCAATCTTGTTGCTGTTCACCATTTTCATGCATCATGCAATCATAGACTGCCAATCCAGTACCTGCATATGTTGGATTTGCTGAGAAATTTGACGTGTTACCAACAGCCCACCAGTAATCTTCATTCCAATAAGTATTATTTGAACCACCAATATATGCTACGGCTCCTTTATTACTTGCCCTTAAAAGTCCTTCCCCAAAACATTCAGCACTACCAAACGCATTGGATTGACAACAATTTCCAATCAAGACTCCATATTTATCATTATTCTGCAAACCACTAATATCAGAACTCTCAAAAGAAGGGTCAGACCAACCATAAGGACCACAATGAGCAGTATAATTTGCAAGGCTCACGCCAGCACTTATATCATCTATAATAGCAGCTGCAGCTATATTCTGATCAGAAGTAATAGGGGATCCAGAACCATACAAATAAGTATGAACATTCAACCCATGTGCTGTATTAAAATAATAATCTGTCCCATAGTTTATCTGACCATTGCCATAAGTGGGAGCCATACTAGCATCAACACCTGCTACTAATACCACCTCATCTAAGAATGATGGATCACCAAATGTATATTTCTCATGAGTTAGAGTCTTATTAACCTGAGTCTCAACTTCACCAACATTAGTAGCGGAGAATCTGCCAAAATACATCTCTGGATAAAAATCTCCTGAACCATCAAATTCACAATAATACATATCAGAAAGATGAGTGTTCGTTACTCCATCAAAAGAAGGGACCTGTGCATCATCTCCTACAATTAACAGATAAGTTGGTGCCGGATTAATAGCTGTAGCATTATCATACATATCTTTAATAAATGTACGTATTGATGTAGTAGTATTCCCAACATTAGGGTCATTAGTATATCCTTCAACTACCATAAAACCTTTCTTGGTTTTCCATTCAACAAGAGGCTGTAAAGCTGCTTCAAAACTAGGGTCTGATATTATCACATATTTAACTGGATAAGTAGTAATAACATCTTTCTCTTCACTAGCAATATAATTAATACATGTCTTGAATAGATGTTCAAACTCTGGTGAATAGTACTTTTTCTTATTACGTTTGTGCGCCTCAACATCAACATCTCTAAAGACAACCTTAACCTCCATTTTAGTAATAACTTTTAACTCATTTGTAATAGGATTATAACTAAAGGGGGCAATAGATAATCTTGCTAATTGCTGACCTCTCATCTTTCCTAGAATTTCTGTAGAAACTAATTTGTGGGAATGAAAACGATTTGTATTATAATAATCTGTATTAAAGTAAAAAGGAATATCCTCCGCATTTTCTGACTTTGAAAGTGATGGCTGAGAAGGAAAAATAAAATTATCTATTCCATAATCTGATAATGCAATAGTTTCTACCTCCTTATTAAGAATCTCAACAGATATCGTTGAGCCAAAAGGGACATTTAGTAATTCTTCTAAGACTGGTAATTCGGCATTTCCTTTTTTAGCATTCTCTCCATAGCCAGGCACTACTAACTTCACAAAGTTATCTGCATCATTTTTTACCATAATTATATTAATCTCAGAAAGATAATTAATAAACGTAACCTCCGAAAGTGATTTAGAAGTAATCGAGAATTGATTAGAGGTCTCGTTTAACTTAATATCCTTTGCGTGTATTGAGAAGGAAAATACAGTAATTAATAATAGTAATACTCTTGATGTTTTCATGATGATTTTATTTTACTACAAAAATATAACATTTATATTTGAAAGGCTAATTTTCCGCATAACAATCTTACGAATTAAAAGAATAATAAGCGACCTTACTATTTCAAAGGAAAATCAGAAAACACATTATTGTACAAAATTTAATTTATGATTACACCATTCACATTCTTTCAAATGAGGCTTCTGACTAAATGAACTATGATTAATTTTTGAAAGCACCTTAATTAATTGCAGTTCAAATTCATCAATTACAGCTTGATCTATCATAAGAATCTCTGACTCCTTGCTGCTAAGCCTTCTACGAATTTTTAACAATCCCGGCTTTAGATTTTTAAAAGAAAAATTACCTGCAACAATATCTGTCCCGATATAATCAGGATAATTTTTCAAATATAAATATACATACATCAATAATTGAAATGCTTTTGACTTAGCAGGGTCATTAATTAACTCATCAAACTCATTAAATATAAGCTCTTTCTCCTCAACCTTACCTGTTTTATAATCGATTATCCTTAATGTATCCCCCTCCAAATCAACCCTATCAATCTTTCCTCTTAACCTAAAATTAACCCCATCAACAAGTAAATCAGAAAACAATTCCAATTCCTTCGAGAGTATCTTAATGTTTTTATTTTTAACCTTAGCTTCTGAAATTAATTTTCTTTCAAGCATCAAGAAGTTCTTAGTTAATCGTTGAGCAATTTTCAAACTCAGATAATTTTTTCCTTCCTTCATTGCTTGATTAGAGAAAACCTTAACAAAATGGTCTTTAATATCAAGCAATATCCCACTTGTCTTATCAGAAATATACTTATCAGTTAGAATTCCTATTGGATAATTATCATCTAATACATCATGAATTACTGTTCCCATCATACTTGCATCAGCATACTCATCTACTTCATTATCAATTCTTATGCCTACCAAATAATGATAATAGAAATGCAAACTACAATTATTATAAATATTTAAAGCAGAAGGTGATACTCCTTTTAAAGCCCAAGATTTAATCTTCTCTTCTAACCCTTGACTATTAATAACAATTTCATGAGAAGACTGAAATTCTATATCAGGACCTTCATATACATAACTATCAATCTGGCCCTTATACTCTGATAATAGCTGAGTAATGAACCTACTCCTCTCACCACTACCAAAATCATCAGTCTCTGAATTGTGAATGAGAGTAATATTATTAGCTCTCTGTAATAATCTATAAAAATGGTAAGCAAAAACAGCATCACTATCAGTATAGGTTGGAAGCTTAAAATACTTTTTAATATCATAAGGAATAAAAGAGTTCATTGATTTGCCTTTAGGCAACTTTCCTTCATTTACACTTAAGACAATAACATTTTTAAAATCAAGTGTTCTGCTTTCTAGTATACCCATAAGCTGAACCCCCTCCAGTGGCTCTCCTTGGAAAGGAATAGATTCTTTAGCAACTAATTGTTCCATAATTACTTGCAAAGTTTTTAATTCTATATCAAAATGATTTTCTTCAAGAAGATTTTGTAGAACAATAAGGCTCTTAAAAAAGGCCGAAAGAACTTCTGACTCAACAGTAGCTGATTTTCCTACTAAATGTCTTTTCAGATATCCAATCAATCTATTCAATATCTTAATAACATCATTAGGATCCAACCAAATTGAAAGCAACTCAACTATAAAGTCATGGGTAAATATATTCTTAATATTACTCTGAGTTATAA
>Ga0315315_10007313_pt1 | contig 10220 bp, 8 predicted proteins | sample M140m3416metaG_FD_203699 | JGI IMG/M metagenome (GOLD analysis project Ga0315315, IMG submission 203699) | Ammonia-oxidizing marine archaeal communities from Monterey Bay, California, United States - M1 40m 3416 | ecosystem: Environmental > Aquatic > Marine > Intertidal zone | place: USA... | reverse complement strand
TCTGTTCATGAGGCAATCTATTGTTTAATCATGATGAAAAATAATTTCATAGCAGGTTCTGCAAACATCAGTGAGATGGATGAAGAGGCTAAAAAGTTTCCAATAATTGCAAAAACTGAAACTGGTGCAACTTTAGATACAGTAATGTCCAATAGTTTTGGTTTTGGTGGAACTAACGCTGCTTTAATTTTTGAGAAGATTTAAATTATGAGTTTGATGAAAGGAAAAAAAGGATTAATCATGGGTGTTGCCAATGAGAGATCTATCGCATGGGGTATTTCACAGAAACTTGCTGAAGCTGGAGCTGAACTTGCATTTACTTATTTGGGAGATGCTTTAAAAAAAAGAGTAATTCCTTTAGCTGAAAAACTGAATTCTAAAACTACGTTTAGTTGTGATGTTGAAAATAAACAAGAAGTTATTAAACTTTTTGAAGACATTAAATCACAGTGGGGACAGATTGATTTTGTTGTTCACGCTGTAGCATTTTCAGATAAATCAGAATTATCAGGTGAATATTTAAACACAACAAGAGAAAATTTTTTAAGAAGTATGCTAATTTCATGCTTTTCATTCACTGAAGTTGCTAAAGAAGCTTCTAAAGTAATGAAAGAGGGTGGTAGTATGTTAACTTTAACTTACGAGTCTACTAAGGCTATTCCAAATTATAATGTAATGGGTGTTTGTAAATCAGCTCTAGAAGCAAGCGTCAAATATCTTGCTAGAGATTTAGGTGCTAAAGGTATGAGGGTAAATGCGATAAGTGCAGGACCTATTAAAACATTAGCAGCTTCTGCTATTGGAGATGCAAAATTCTTATACAAGTGGAACGAAGACCATTCTTTCCTTAAAAGAAACGTAGATATCCATGATGTTGGAAATTCAGCATTATATCTACTAAGTGACCTTGCAAATGGTGTTACTGGTGAAATTCACTATGTGGATGCTGGTTACAATAAGGTTGGTATGCCAGATCCCAAGAATATTACTTAATCAAATTGAGATCTCTATTAATATATTTATATAATTTAAGGGGTGGTTTTTTTAAAAGAATAATTCCTTCTATTTTAAGAAAAAAAATCTTTTTCTCAAAAAATCAAATAATCAATATTGGTTTTTGTAAAATAAGTTTAAATTTAAGTAATTCAATTGATCGAGAAATATATCTCAATGGTTGTTATGAAAAGGAACAAATAGAATATTTAAATAACATCTCTAAAAATGAAAAAATTCACTATTTTTTAGATATTGGTTCTTATATTGGATATTACTCTTTATTTTTTAAGAATATAAAAAATGTACATGCTTTTGAACCCAACAAAGAAAATTTTGAACATCTACAAAAAAATATAGTAATAAATAATGCCAATATTACTGCACATAATATTGCATGTTCTGAAAATTCTGATGAAAAAATAATCTGGTATACTGATAAAAATAAAATGGGAGGCTCTTCAGTTTATAATAAAGATGATCCTGAAATATCAAAATATAACAAAGATGACATTAAATTTGAAAAAATAAAAACAAAAAAATTAGACGAAATATTGAATATTAAAAATAAAAATTTATTAATAAAAATTGATGTTGAAAGGCACGAAATTAATGTTTTAAAGGGTGCTTGTGAAAAAACACTTAAAAATAATAATGTTACAATGCAAATTGAAATACAAAAAGATTTAAAGAATGAGGTATTTAATTTTTTGGAAAAGAATAATTTTAAATTAATGAATTCAATTAATCATGATTATTATTTTAAAAACTATCCAAAAGATTAAATAAAAAAAACCTCTAGAATTCTCACTCCAGAGGTTTAGAATCTTAATTTAAAGTATTATTCAACAGCTTGTTTCATAGAAAGTTTAACTTTACCTCTATCAAAACCAATCACTTTAACTTTTACTTCATCACCTTCTTTTACAACATCGGTAACTTTTTCTACTCTTTTGGGAGCAAGTTCAGAAATATGTACAAGTCCATCTTGTTTACCTAGGAAGTTAACAAATGCACCAAACTCCATAATCTTCATAACTTTACCTGAATAAATTTTATTCATCTCAGCTTTTGCAGTGATATCTTTTATCATTTGCATAGCGATGTTTCTAGACTCTTCATCTGGAGCTGCAACAGTTACAACTCCCTCATCATTTATATCTACTTTAGCACCGGATTTTTCAACAATCTCCCTGATCGTTGCTCCTCCTTTTCCAATCACAGCAGCAATGTCTTTTTTATCAACATTCACTTGTTCCATTTTTGGAGTATGTTTTCCAACATCTGCTCTTGAAGCTGACAATGCTTTATTCATTTCACCCAAGATATGAATTCTTCCGTCTTTAGCTTGGCTTAAAGCCTGCTCCATAATTTCAAAAGTAATACCAGTAATTTTTATATCCATTTGAAGAGAAGTAATTCCATCTTTAGTTCCAGCAACTTTAAAATCCATATCTCCTAAGTGATCTTCATCACCTAAAATATCTGATAAGACACTAAAATCATCACCTTCTTTAATTAATCCCATTGCAATACCCGCAACAGGCTCTTTAATCGGAACGCCAGCATCCATTAATGCTAATGATGCTCCACAAACAGTAGCCATTGAAGAAGAACCATTAGACTCTGTTATCTCTGATACTATTCTAAATGTGTATGGAAATGCCTCTTTTGAGGGTAGTGAAGAATTGATTGCTCTCCATGCTAATTTACCGTGACCGATTTCACGTCTTCCAGTTCCAATTCTTCCAGTTTCACCCACTGAAAAAGGAGGAAAATTATAGTGAAGCATAAATCTTTCTCTATGCTGACCATCTAGACTTTCTAATCTTTGCTCATCATCTGAAGTACCTAAAGTAGTTACAACAATCGCTTGTGTTTCTCCTCTAGTAAATAAAGCAGAACCGTGTGTTCTTGGTAATACACCAACCTCACATGAGATAGGTCTTACATCGGCCAATCCTCTACCATCAATTCTGTTTTTGTTTTTAAGAATATCAGTTCTAACAATTTTCTTCTCTAAATTTTTAAGCTCAGAATTCACATCGAGATCAGAAAAGTTTTCATTTTCTTCAAAAAGCTTCTTAGCTTTATCGTTGATTTCTGAAATTTGATTTGATCTATCTTGCTTATCTCGTGTCGCAAAAGCTTTTGTTAAATCTGTCGTAAAAGTTTCTTCAAGTTTTCGCTTAACTTCGGATAAATCTTTTTTCTCAACAGTCCACTCAGGTTTTCTGCATTCTTTAGCAAGTTCCTCTATCATTTCAATTACTGGAACAAATCCTTCGTGCCCAAATTTAACAGCAGCTAACATTACTTCTTCTGATAAACCTGATGTTTCTGACTCAACCATAAGTACTGCATCTTTAGTACCTGCTACCACTAAATCTAAACTTGAGTTTTCTAAATCAGCTTTTGATGGGTTAAGAATATACTTACCGTCAATATAACCCACTCTAGACGCCCCTACAGGACCCATAAAAGGCATTCCTGAGATCGCTAACGCTGCTGAAGAGGCAGTAATTGCTAAAATATCTGGTTGGTTTTCTTTATCATACGAAATTACTGTTGGTAACAGCTGTACTTCATTTTTAAATGCGTCAGGAAACAAAGGTCTGATTGGTCTATCTATTAGTCTTGAGATTAAAGTTTCGCTCTCAGTTGGTCTTGCTTCTCTTTTAAAATATCCACCTGGTATTTTTCCACCTGCATAATATTTTTCTTGGTAATTAACTGATAATGGGAAATAATCCATATCTGGATTTACCTTCTTCGCTCCTACTACTGTTGCTAAAATAACTGTTTCACCACATGAAGCAACAATTGCTCCGTCTGCTTGCCTTGCTACTTTACCTGTTTCTAAACTAATCTTCTTTCCTGCTACTTCTATTTCCTTCTTGTATACTTTAAACATTTCATTTCCATTTCGTTTCGTTCGTTTCGTTCCATTCTATCTATCTTGATCTTTATTTTCTTAAATTCAATTTCGACAGTACATTTTTGTAAGAATCCATTTTATTTTTTTTTAGATATTCTAACAATTTTTTTCTTCTATTTACTGCTCTCAATAACCCAACTGATGAATGCTTATCTTTTTTAAATTGTTTGATGTGTTTTGAGAGTGTCTCTATTTTTTCTGTTAATAATGCAACTTGAATCTCTGATGACCCAGTATCTTTTTCGTGCATTGCTAATTCTTGTGACTTTTTATTCATGCTTATTATTTCCTATTTATTTGTTTGTTTTATTAAGTTTTCTATTTTTTCCGCATACTCAAAAGATTCGTCTTTTCTAAAAAGTAATTTTGGTAAAAATTTCATTACCACTTTTTGTGACAAAATTTTTCTAATTAAAAATGAGTATTCCTTTAAAACATTAATTGTTTGTTCAGCATTCTTTCCGCCTAATGGTAATACATATGCTTTAGCAATTTTCAAGTCTTGACTCATTTTTACCTCAGTAACTGTAATTGTATTAGTTTCTAAATTGGGAACCTTAGCCTCATTTCTAATAAAAATCATGCTTAAAGACTGTTTGATCATCTCTCCAACCCTAAGCTGCCTTTGTGATATTGGTTTTCCTATTCTATCAGACATTATATTGACCTTTCAGTAGATGTAACATTAAAAGCTTCTATTGTATCGTTTTTTTGGAAATCCATATAATCTTTAACAGTAATTCCACATTCTTGACCATTGCTAACCTGTTTTACTTGGTTTTTTTCTCTAAATAATGATCCAACCTTTCCAGTAAAAATAATTGCTCCATCTCTAATAATCCTCACATCTGATGTACTATTAATTTCACCCTCTGTAATTTTTGAACCCGCCACCTTACCTGCTCCAGAAACTTTAAAAATTTCTAAAATTTGCGCAGTTCCAATTATTGTTTCTTGAACATCGGGAGATAATAATCCTGACATCTTCTTTTTTATATAATCAAGAACCTCATAAATAATATTATATGAAGATATCTTAATTTTCTCATTTTCAGCAAGTTTTTTTGCTTCCTTACTAGGTTTTACATTAAAGGCTATTAATACTGCATTTGAGGCTTTTGCAAGAGTAACATCTGTCTCTGTAACCATTCCAATATCTGCTAAAATTATTTTTGGTTTAACTTCTTCATGTTTTATCTGACTGATTGCATTTTTAATTGCTTCTGATGAGCCGTGTACATCAGATTTTATAATTAAATTTAGTTCCTCTGCTGATTTATCTGAGAATGCAGAGTCTTGAGTTGCAAATGATAAAGGATTTTTTGTATCTTTGCTTTCTTGAGCTCTATTTTCACTTAATGTTTTTGCCTCTTTTTCATTATCTAAAACAATAAAATCATCTCCTGCTTTTGCAGCTCCATTTATTCCTAAAATTTCGACAGGCGTTGATGGAGAAGCTTCATTTACATTTTTACCTTTATCATTAATAATCGCTCTAACTTTTCCCCACCTCAATCCACTAACGAAAAAATCTCCTTTTTTAAGAGTTCCAGTTGTTACTATTATTGTTGCAACTGGTCCTCTTCCTACATCAATTTTGGACTCGAGAACAATTCCTGTTGCCTTAGACTCAAAATCTGTTTTTAAATCTAAAATTTCTGCTTGAAGAATTATTGATTCTACTAGTTTGTCTAAATTTAATTTTGTTTTTGCTGAAATTTCGACCATCAAAGTATCTCCTGACAGGTCCTCAGCTATCAGTTCGTGTTCTAATAATTGGTTTTTTATTTTCTGTGGATCAGCCTCAGGTAAATCACATTTATTTATAGCAACAACAATTGGAACATTTGCTGCTTTTGCATGTTTAATTGACTCAACTGTTTGTGGTTTTACTCCGTCGTCAGCTGCTACAACTAACACAACTACATCTGTTAATTTTGAACCTCTAGCTCTCATCTCAGTAAAAGCGGCGTGACCAGGTGTATCTATAAAAGTCAGCTTGTTAGATTTGCTATCAATTTGATAAGCTCCAATGTGTTGAGTGATACCTCCAAATTCTCCCGAAACAACATTAGCACTCCTTAAAACGTCTAGCACCGAAGTCTTACCATGGTCAACATGCCCCATAACAGTAACTATCGGTGGTCTATTTTTTAAATTTTCTACTCTCGTTGCTTTAATTTTTTTAATTATTTCCTCAGCTTTTTCTTCTCTAATAGGATTATGTCCAAATTCTTTTACCAAAAATTCTGCTGTATCAGCCGCTAAGGTTTGGTTTATAGTAACTGTCACTCCCATTCCAAATAAATATTTTATTACGTTGCTTGACTGTTCAGCCATTCTGTTTGCAAGCTCTCTAACTGTAATAGCTTCTGGAATATTTATGTCTCGTTTTATTGGTTTTAAATTTTCTTGAGCTTCTTCCTTTGTAAGACTCTTATTTTCTTTTTGTCGTGCTCTTTTAACTGATGCTAAACTTCTTTCTCTTGCTTCTATTTCATCACTCAAGGCTCTTGAAACTGTAAGCTTTACCTCTCTTTTTTTTGTTCCACCTTTTAAAGTTTTTTTGTCTTTACTTTCATTTCCACCTTTTAGTCTTTTTGTGGCTCTCTGTTCTGCTAACTTTCGTTTTTCAAAATCATTTGTTATTGGAGTAGTTTTAGATGAAAAGGGTGCTTTCAAAGTAGCACCTCTATTAAATGAACTGCCAGTTGATTTATTTACTGCCTGTCTGTAGGGTGTGCTTTTATGTGAGAACTTATTTGATCTTTTTTCAATAACTGTAGAGTTTTTACCTTGAGTTTTTGCTATCTCAATATTTTTGATCGATTTTTTGGCTGAGCCAGATATTGTTAATTTTGTTTTTTTTTCCATAACTCATCACTCAATCTTTATAAATTATTTTTCTTGCAGACATAATTAATTCATCTGCTTCATCTTTTGATAAAGCAAAATCCTCAAGATAACCTTGAATTTTCACTCTTTCACCTTTAACAATATCAAAACCACCTGTTAATTCATCGGAAGCAAGATCTGCAAAATCTTCTAATGTTAAAATTTTTTGTTCACCTAAAGTCACTAACATCCCAGGTGTTAATCCTTTTAAATTTATCAATAAATCTTCAAGACCTAATTCCTTAATTCTTTCGGAAATATCCTCTTGATCTTTTTGATGAAACTCTTTTGCTCTTTCGATAAGAGCTTTGGCTGTATCTTCTTCTATTCCTTCTATTTTAGAAATATTTTCTACTGAACTATCTTTTATATCATCAATTGATGAAAATCCTTCTGCTACTAATAGTTGACCCAGTGTCTCATCTAGTTCTAAGTTTTTTACAAAATTTTCAGTTTTTTCTTTAAACTCCAACTGTCTTCTTTCTGAATCTTCCGCATCAGTCATTATATTAATTTCATAATTTAATAACTTGGTAGCAAGTCTAACATTCTGACCTCTTCTACCAATAGCTTTACTTAGATTTTCTTCTGTAAGAATTACATCAAGTTTTTTTCTTTCAGAATCAACGTTAACTCTTTGAACTTCTGCTGGTGACAATGCATTTGAAACTAAAATAGCAGGATCTTCTGACCAATTTACAATATCAATTTTTTCTCCTTGCAATTCATTTACTACTGCTTGAACTCTTGATCCTCTCATGCCCACACATGCTCCAACCGGATCTAGTGAAGTATCCACTGCTTTAACACAAATTTTTGCTCTACTACCAGGATCTCTTGATGAAGATTTAATTTCAATCAACCCATCGTAAATTTCTGGAACTTCCTGAACAAATAGATTTTCCATGAATTTAGGATGAGCTCTAGATAAAAAAATTTGTTGTCCTCTTTGTTCTCTTCTTACATCATGACAGTAAGCTTTGATTCTATCTCCAGCTTTTATATTCTCTCTTGGGATTAATTCATTTTTTTGAATAATTGCTTCTGTTCTTCCTAAATCAACTATTACATTTCCAAATTCTAATCGCTTAACGATCCCACTTAAAACTGTGTTCTTTTTGTCTATAAAATCGTTGTATTGTCTTTCACGTTCTGCTTCTCTAACATTAAAATTAATTACTTGTTTTGCTGTTTGAGCAGCTATTCTACCAAAATCAAATGAAGGTAAAGGTTGAAGAACCTCATCCCCAATTTGTTTATCTTTATTAGTTTCATGAAGTTTGATTGCATCTTCAAGTTTTATCTCTACGTTCGCATTTTCAGGTTTTTCTGTAACAATCAATTTTCTGAAAATTTCAATATCACCATTATCTCGATTTATAAGAACCTTAATTTCATTGTCGTGTCCGAATTTTGACTTTGCTGCTTTTGCTATACCTGTTTCCATAGATGTAATAATCAACTCTTTATCGATAGATTTTTCTAACGCAACTGCTTCAGCTATTCTCAATAATTCAAGTTTATCAGCTCTTTTGTTTAACATGTTTTTATTTGCTCCAAAAAAAAATGGGCTAAAGCCCATTTTGTAAATTCAATAATGTAAGTGCAATATAGTAAAGTTTTTCTCTAATTCAACAGAAACTATTTATTGAAAACGCTCATTTTATCAGTTTTTTCCCAAGAAAATGAACCATTCTCTTCTGGGGCCCTTCCAAAGTGACCGTATGCAGCAGTCTTTTCATAAATGGGTTTATTTAAATTAAGCATTTCTCTGATGCCTCTGGGACTTAAGTCAAAATTTTCATTTATTTTTTCAACAACAAATTTATTTTTTTCTAAATCATTATCAAACAATTCAACATAAATTGATAATGGTTTCGATACTCCAATGGCATAAGCCAACTGAATTAAACACTTATTTGCTATTTTAGAAGCAACAACATTTTTAGCAATATATCTTGCAGCATAAGCTGCAGATCTGTCAACCTTAGTTGGATCCTTTCCAGAAAAGGCTCCACCACCATGTGGTGCAGCACCACCGTAAGTGTCGACAATAATTTTTCTTCCAGTTAATCCACAATCACCATCTGGACCTCCTATTACAAAATTTCCAGTTGGATTTACATAAAACTCATTCTCATTAAAATCTTCAAGAAAATTACTTGGAATAGATTTGAGCATATAAGGTCTCAACAAATCTCTAACTTGAGCTTGATTTACATCAGCTGAATGCTGTGAAGAAATCACAACTGATTTAACTTTATTTGGTTTACCATCTATATATTCAAAGGTAACTTGACTTTTAGAATCTGGTTCAATATTTTTTAATTTCCCACACTTTCTATCTTCTGCCATTAATCTCAATATCTTGTGTGAATAGTGAATTGGTGCTGGCATTAAAACTTCAGTTTCATTGCATGCATATCCAAACATTATACCTTGGTCACCAGCTCCTTCATCTTTATTTCCTGAAGAATCGACTCCCATTGCAATATCAACAGATTGAGAGTGTAGATGGCTTTCAATTTTTGTATTTTCTTTCCATGTAAAGCCATCCTGATCATATCCAATATCTTTGATACAATCTCTTACTTTATTAATTAAATCATCTTGTTTAATGTCTGGACCTCTTACTTCACCAGCTAAAACAACTTTGTTTGTAGTTGTTAGTGTTTCACAAGCTACTCTTGAAAAAGGATCTCCTGAAAGATAACTATCAACAACCATATCAGAAATTCTGTCAGAGACTTTATCTGGGTGGCCCTCAGAAACTGACTCACTTGTAAAAAGATAATTTTTAAGATTACTCATTTCTAATTTTAATAAATGAAAATATTAAAAAAATATACAATAAAATTAACATTCCAAAAATTTTATTTCCATATTTTGAAAATACCGTTGGTTGTATTTTTATACTTGAGGTCAAATCAACAAAACCTGACTCACCAAAGTCTACTTTTTTTTCAACTATACCTAATGGATTAATTATAGCTGCAATACCATTATTTGATGAGCGCAATACATATTTACCACTTTCAATTGCTCTAAAAATACTATGAACAAAATGTTGATGAGGACCAATTGACTTTCCAAACCATCCATCTTCTGAAATATTAATTATTAAATCAAAATTAGTGTCACTAAATATTTTACCTGAATAAATTATTTCATAACAAATTAAAGGTAAAATTTTTAATGTAAAATTTTGTTTTTTAATTTCAATGATATCTCTTTTATCACCACTTGAAAAAGATTGATAATTATTAGTAATTGAACTTAATCCAAATTTACCCAAAATATCTTCGAAAGGTAAAAATTCACCAAAGGGCACTAGATTGATCTTATTGTAAGAACTTATTAAGTTTAATTTATTATTATAAACTGAAAACGAGTT
>Ga0315315_10007312_pt1 | contig 10220 bp, 10 predicted proteins | sample M140m3416metaG_FD_203699 | JGI IMG/M metagenome (GOLD analysis project Ga0315315, IMG submission 203699) | Ammonia-oxidizing marine archaeal communities from Monterey Bay, California, United States - M1 40m 3416 | ecosystem: Environmental > Aquatic > Marine > Intertidal zone | place: USA... | reverse complement strand
CCATCCGGAAATAAAAAATTTTATTCTCACCTGTTTCGGGGTTCGCCACGGGGGTATCACGATGTCCACCCCGCGCCTGTAGCAGGCGCCACGACCGGGCGGCGAGCCCGCGAGCATATCCGCGCGTTTAACCGCGCACCCCTTGAAGTTCTCGTCTCGTTCACGATCGCCGAAGGAGTGCACCTGGAACGCGGTGCATGATTCCGGATCTACGTCTCCTCGACCCCAGTGCGTCAGCAGCGTAGCCGCCGCGAACTCTTTCGGGGCGTAGCACGCACCTTCGTCGTGTAAAAACGGGACGATGTGGTCCGCGCCGTTGCTCCGGTTCCACCACGGGTAATCGTGCGTTATGTGCCGCAACATCGGAGTGAACAGGTGCTGGAAAACGGCGTCGGCGTGCGACCCGCCCGATTTGCATCCGGCTCCCCTGGTTTGAGAGAACAGCTCTTGCGAGTGCCCCGGCGTCGGTTGCTGCAGCCTGGAGATGAAGCAGAAGTGGTACATGGGCACGAAGAAGAAGTCCGCGATCGCCGGGTCGTCCACGCGGTGCGGGGAATCCAAAAACAGCTCGTGCAGCGCCGCCTCGGCGCCGTAAAGGTTATCTTCAAACCTGCAAGAGAAAAAAAACACGGCGTCAGTCGAATTGACCATACAGAAATTAAGATGAACTCACCGCGTCGCGTTGCCCCCCTCGGCGTACCGCGTCACGCACTTGCGCACGTCCTGTCTGTGCTGCAGCTGCGATGTGGTGAACTGTGGGAGCACGTCGTAGACGTACACGAGCGGGCGCCTGGCGTGCGTCCGAGTGCGACTCGGTGAAGCAGTGGAAGCGGGAGGAGCCTTTTCTGACTTTTCTGACTTTTCTGACTTGTCTGCGAGCTCTCTTGGCGTGTGATGGTGCCGCCGCCTCGTGCCACCGTCGGGAGCCACCCCGTTTTTCTTTAAATCGCCCGATCCCCCTATAGCGTACCCGGACCCGACACCGGTTGGCGTGATCCCCCCGGCGGTGAGCTGCGAGCAGTCGGCGCCGAAGTGCGCCTCGTCGCATCGGCACAGCCCGTGTTCGCAAGTTCCCGCGCCGGAGCAGTCGTTGAGGCAGAACTGCTTGACCCTCTCCGCGCACCCGTCGCCGAAGTACCCATCGAAGCACGTGCACCTCACCGCCGGTTCCACGTGGGTGGTTCCATCGCCGGACGGGTCCAGCGAGCACCAGTTGGTCTGGGTTTGGTTTTTTGGCGATGATTGCCAAAACGACTCCGCCGGCGCGCCCCTCCATCGATCCCACGCCAGGTTCCTGTGCCACGCCCTGTCTTTTAAGATGCCCTCGTAGTAGCACTGCTGCATGGGCCGGTCGGGGTATTTGCTCATAGGTGTATCCCCCGGTGCGTACGGCCCTGCGTACGCGGTGCCGTTCTTGGGTTGCGGCGTCGTCGAGGTTGTGGGTGCCGATTTTTGGGCACCCGAGGCGGTCGTGTGGGATCCCCCCGCGTCCCCGCCCCCGACGTGCGTTCCCCGGCCGCATCGGCACTTCGCCGCGGTCAGGTCGCACTCTCCCGCGCACCGCGACTTGTACTGGACGCCCACGAGCTCGCGCGGCCAGCTCGGGTCTTCGTCGCATCGCGCCGGGACGAAGCGTTCGCAGTTGTCGCCGGACAACGAGAGTGGGCATCGGCACGCGCCGAGCTCGTTGTTGCAGGCGCCCCCGCCGCATCCCGTCTCGTCGCACGGCTTCCTCGGCGGGTCGGGTACGTCCGTGACGCGATCGTCTCGGATGTTCCTCGTGGCGCCGTCGTCCGTGGACTCCGAAGGCACAGCATCGTCAGCACCCTCGGAACTCCCCGGAACTCGCGTGAGCCCCGGCGCGCGAAGCCTGAGCGTCGCGCGCACCGCCTGCGTCCACTCGGCGTACCCGTCCACGTCCACCGTCGGCCTCGGCTCGACGACGACAGTCGCGGTCGTCGTCAAGGACATGCATTGAACCAGGAGGAATAGGCTAAACACCAGGAGCCGACCCCCCATCATCCCATCCCCCGATCCTCCCGTTGGGGACCCGCAAACTGTGCCGACACGAAAAAAAGAATCAAAGTCTTCGCAAGCGGGATCTTTTTCCGAGAGATGTTCTCACGACACCGAACCCGCAACACCCCTCGGAACTTTTCACGCGTTTTCCCTCGGACTAATAAATCATCACTGTCCAGCAGTGCGGGCTGACGATCTCTCGATCTCTCATTCTCCTGAGTCAGCACGAGGGTCCAATAGCTTGAATGCGTTACGGTTTCCACGTAGGATCGACCTGGCATATTTTTCAGAATATGCTGATTTTGAAAAAGAATTTCTCGACGTGTACGGTTAGTTAGTCACCGTATATTCCATTTTTTTCGACCGCGGGTGATTTCTCGCGCGAGTCCTCGGATTCTTTTCACGCGTTTGCGGCGTCGACATCGCCATTCTACTAGGTCTACGCCCCCCCGCGCATGGCCTCGACCCTGGCGACAGTGATGGTCAACCAACCGGTTTCCATACTTAGGCGCGAGCCCAGAGCTCGCATTCTCAGGCACGCGCACTCGCACCATCGCTCGCTGTCCGCGGTGTCCTCCGCGCTGGCGAACGTCACCCCGCCCGGAAGTCCGGACCGAACTTGTTCCACGGAGGAGGAGGAGGCGCACGTGGAGGAGGTCCCCGCGGGGCTTCCCGACGTCGCGTCGCAGATCCCCGGGTTGTTCGAGGAGTCCGGGTGCGCGGTCGTGGCGCACCGCGGCCTCGGCATGAACCTCAAGCCCGGCCGCGGCATCCGCGAGAACACCGTCGCGTCAATCATCGCCGCGCACGACTTCGGCGCGGACTGGTCCGAGTTTGACGTCCAGGTGACCAAAGATGGCGTGCCGGTGCTGTGGCACGACGACTTCATCTCGGTGCGACGGGGCGACGGCGAGGTGGAAAACTTCGCGATTCGCGACCTCACCCTCGACGAGCTCAAGCGCGTGTCGCGCGCCGCCATCGCAACCGCGGAGGCTGCCAAAATCGGCGACACGCGCGCGGTGAAGGCGACCCGCTCGCGTCCGTCGTCCGAATTGGAATATTCCGGTTCCGAGGGTGACGAGTTCGAACTCGAAGATTTCACAAACGTCTCGGATACCGCGGATTCCGCGTCAATCTCGAGCGGCTACCTGAGCGAGGAGGAGTGCGGCGAACGCGCGCGGATATCCAAGTCCGTCGCGCCCATGTCCCCGACGGAGGAACCCGTCGTGTTGTACCGCAAGTTCGCGGGCACCGAAGCCCCCGCGCCGTGGATCATGGACGTCGAGGACGAGATCCCGACTTTACACGAACTCATGACGAAGGCGCCGAATTCCCTCGGCTTCTCCTTGGAACTCAAATTCGGAACGCCGGAGGATTTCCCGGGGGGTAAGAAGGTGGATCCCGCGCGCATGGTCATGGAACTCCGCGCCACACTCGCGGTGTGCAAGTCGCATCCCAGACGACGAGTCGCGTTCAGCACCTTCGACCCCGACGCCGCGATTCACATGAGGACGCTGCAAGGGCTGTACCCCGTGATGTTCATCACCAACTGCCAGCCCGGGCAGGAGGACTTGAGGCGGTGCACGGTGGAGGCGGCGATCAAGACGGCGATCGACGCGGACCTGGTGGGGCTGGTGATCCGCGCGGATGTCCTGCGGAACGACCCGACGGTGCCGCAGCGGGTCCGAGCGAGTGGGTTGATGCTTGGTTCTTACGGTGGTCCCAACAGCGATTTGGACTTGGTGGAGCGGCAGGTTGACCTCGGGGTTGGGTACCTGTGCACGGACGACGTACCGGCGGTGGCGAGGTTGATGAGCTCGAGGAGTACCACGCGAAACGCGGTGCTCGTGGCGGGCGCGAGGTAGCGGAGGCGGGCGCGGTGCCTTCGTCACTGCATTTTTTTCCCGGCACGGCGCGGTGGCGTGCCTGGGTTGTACACTGGCGGAAAGGGAGGAGGTTTATTTCTGGTTTGGGGGGACGTCCGGTGGGCGTATTTTCACACACTTAGCATCTTAGGGGACACGGTGGGCTTCGGAACCGGTCCTTATTTGAACAGTCGACACAGCGACTCCTTTCGACGCGCGGTCTCATCTGCAAGCCCCTCGCTTGTGACAACACCTTTTCAGGCTCACTCTGAAGAAACTTTTTCAACTCGTCGAGTTCTTTTTTTATCGTCATCCAGTGCTATCCTCCGCGCGGTCACAACGCCCCGCGCTGGGTTCCCGCTCCGGCTGACCCAAAATCCCCCTCCGGTTCGGTGAACGGCGATGGCGTACGGGGATGCCGACATCGCGTCCCCATCGCTCGAAGGGTTCGACCGCCGCGCGACCGGCGACCCGCCCTCGTCGTCGGCCACGTCGATCTCCACGACGCGCAGGCCCATCATCCCGAGCCGCGACGCGTCGCGCGCGGACGTGCCCAGCGTCTTTCTCGAGCTCATGGTCAAGATCCGAAAGGAACGCCACGAGCTCACGAAGGACGAACGCGGCGCGCTGAAGCGGTGCGAGGAGCAGATGCAGTCACGCGCCGTGGTCGCCGGGTACGTCACGGGCGCGGGGACCAACACCGTCCTGCAGTTCTTCCCAGCGTTCAAGACCCAACGAATCGGACGGTACCTCGCGGCGGCGTCGTTCGGCGTCACCGGCGCCTTCTACGGAGCGAGATCCGCCGCGCGCGCATGCCTCGAGCGGCTCGTCACGCTCGATGATTCAAAGCTCGGCGAATACGCCGCGGACATCGTTCGAAAAAACGCGCCGAACGATCCGATGCTGGCCAAGGCGCCTTCGCCGGCGAGCGCGGGGGGCTTTGACACGGTCACCGCTCGAGCTGTGACGGGAGACACGAACATAGACGACGCCGGTGGATCGTTTCGCGAGCGAGTCTTAAGGGAAGGGCGCAGGCAAGAGGCGGAGCGCGGCGTTCAGACGGGTCGCGAGCGAAGGGACGCCGCGAGAAGGGAGGATCTCGGACGGCCCGCCGCCGACGTCCGCCGCACCGCGGACATCCGCGCGGACGCCGAGGCCGAGGCGAGGCGTCGCGTCCGCGAACGCGAACGGGAACACACGAGTGTCGGGGAACACCGCTCCGTGGTGGACCTCTCAGACGAACCGAGCGTGGCGGCGTCCGAGGGACGGGAATCGTCGAGGGCGGGGACTTCGTCGATGGATGCGTCTGCGGGGTTCGACCGCGTATTTCGTGATCCGCTCGCGGCGGCGGGGATGCGACGCGGCGACGCGTGGGGGACCGTCGACGACGACGCACACGGCTCGGATGATAAACGACAGAGTTCGAGCGAGTTACGGAATGAGCGGCGTATGGAGTGGACCCGGCGACGAAAAGAACGCATCCGGAGAGGTGTTGACGCGTTGTCGCCGTTCGAGGGCGAGGAGGCGAGGGCGACGCCGGACATGTTCGACGCGAGTGAGTTCGCTGCGAGGCGGGAAGGCGAGCGGACACGGAAGGCGAGACCGAGGGCGACGGTCAGGACGGAATACGGGGACGTGATGGACCGATAGCTTGACAAATTCGCCATTTGGAGCGACTCGCTGATAACTGTTTGCTCGTACAAAAAGTCTCGGAATATCCAAATATCTCTGGAGGATTGCATTTGCCATTAAGATTAGGCTACCACGTATGGGATTCAGTCAGCCCACAAACGAAAACCGCGAGATATTTAGTCGTAGCACCAAACAGGCGTCGAATCGCGATTGGTTCTCCGCCTCAGGTTGTCGACGCTCCGAGTCACTCCCGCCTCCGAGCCACAGCGAAGGCACCGCCGTATCGGACATGGTCGTCGACGCCGACGCCCTGGCGGACGGCCTGAGGGCGGTCCACCTCGCGGGCCCGACCCGCGCGATGGACGAGCCGGAGGTGAGGGACGCATCGTGGATCCGCGCGCGCGATCGAGCCGCGAATGGCGACGACGAGGACTTCTCAGCCGGCACCGCCTCGGAGAGCGACTGGAGCGACGCGGAGTTGCGCGAGGCGGACAGCAAGGGCGACAGCGATAAACCCCCGAGCGCCGCGCAAGGGTCCGGCCGACCGTGGGCGCACGTCTCGCGCGCGCGAGCCGCGCGTCGCCGCGAACGGCGCGCGGCCGCCGACATGGCCGCCGCGCCACCACCCCCGCGAGAACTCACAGAATCCGGCGCGGGTGTCTTCCTCGCAGACCTCGACGCGTCCGCCGCCATCCACGTCCTCTCGCATCTCTCCCCGGTGGAGCGCGCGAGGGTCGCCGCGGTCCGCCGCGCCGAGCGCGTCGCACTCAAGTCACCAGACATCGTCGTCGAAGACGACCCGGACGTCGCCGACGATCACTACTACGACGGAGTCGTCTACGGATCATCCCCAATCTCGCTCTCCTCCTCCCCGGCGCTGCGCCGCGAACCAAGATGGAGCAGCGGGCGCCTGAGCATGGGATCCCGGACGCACGTCGAGGGCGGCGGGCACCTCGCGGACGCCGCGTGGCGCGAGATCGACCTACGAGGCGCCGCGACGCAAGCCGCGCTGTGCACCCTTCGAGGCGTCGCGTGCGGTAAGTTTATTTTAATCATCGTACGGGCAACTAGACTGACGACGTCGTATTTTTCTTTACACAGGTGCCACTCGAGTCCTGGACGTCACAGGGTCGAGGCTCGCGAAGCGCGGGGATATCCTCGACCTGGCGCGCGAGTCACCGCAGCTGCGTACGCTGCGATGCACCGCGCTCGGGGATAACGGCAAGTGGAGCGTCCGTGACGTGGACGCGGTGTTCGAGGCGTGTCCCAGTCTAGAGCTCTTCGAGTGCGACGTCGGAGTAAAGATTGATTCCAGGTGCGTTCTGTTTATTTTAATCATCGTATGGGCAATTAAACGATTGACGGGAAACTAATTTGTTTTATCATTCACAGGGATGAGGAACGATACGAGGAGACGATCGGGGATATTTCGTACATCCTTCGCGATCGGCGGATGCGGATGCGACGCGTGAAGGTGCACAGCGGGTGCGTGGACGGCGCGCACGTCGTGTTCGAGCACGCGGCGAAGGCGGCGCGCGCGAAGCGCCTGCGATCGGTTGACATGTCGTGGTCGCTAAAGTTGGGATGCGGCGCGGCGCGGGGATGCGCGGCGATGATGGAGAAGCACGGCGGCGGGTTCCCACTGGAGCGGCTCGCCATGCGCAAGGCGAACATCAAGGACCCGGGCGCCATGTCGTTGGCCGGCGCCATCCGACGGAGCGCGGAAGCCGTTTCGAGTAAAGAAAAGGCGGAGAGGAGCAAGGAATGGAGCGGGCACCGCGAGGGTGTTTGCCCGTACGAGAGCCCGTACGGCGACCGCGAACCGGTTTGCGAACTACGATGGCTGGACCTCGGATCTAACCACATAAACGACCCGGGCGCGGTGGCGTTGGGTGACGCGCTCGGGCTTAAAGTTCCAATCACGCGGCTGAACCTGCGCGATAACCAGGTTGGAATTCAGGGATGCCGGTCCATCGGGCTGGGCGCGGTGCGGTGCGGCGCGACGTTGAGGCGGCTGGACCTCGCGCACAGCGGGTTCGGTTGCCAGGGCGCCATCGCGTTGGCTACCGCGCTCGGCACCGCGCATACGCCGTGCGCGCTCAAGGTTTTGCAGCTCGGTTTCAACTCCATCGGCGCCGACGGCGCCGCCGCGCTCGCGACGGCTCTTACAAACGGCAACTACAAACAGCTGGAGCACCTGGACCTGGCGTGCAACGTGCTCGGGCCCGAGGGCGTCGCGGCGCTCGCGCCGCTTTTAGAACCCGTGGAGGAGGACGAAGTCGCTATGGAGGACGAATGTGACAGTGCCACGTCAGCGGATGACGGGTCGGACGAGAGTCGGAGAAGCGTCGGTTTGTACTCGTTGGATCTGGCGGTGAACAACGCGGGCGGCGACGGCGAACGTTCGGGGATCAAAGCACTGATGAAGACGCTCGAGCGCAACACCTCGCTGCGCATGCTCAACCTGCGGGGTAACGACCTCGTCGCCGAGCACGCCGGGGACGTCGCCGAGATGCTCTGCGAGAACACTGACTTGACGCAACTCAACGTGGGGTATAACAAGATTTACAACGAAGGCGCGTGGGAGCTCGCCGAGGCGCTGTCGGAAAACCCAAGTTTGCGTGGGCTGGACATCCAGCGCAACGAGATCTCCGACGACGGCGCGGAGTGGATCCGATCGTTGTTGACCGCCAATGTCGTGATCGAGGAGGTTGACATGCGATCCAACCAGCTGTCGCCCGAGCTCGTGGATTCATTCGGGAAATCTTTCGGCGAGCGCGTCAACGCCCGGTGGCAGCAGGAGCCTCCGAAGGTTGAGAAGAACGACGAGAACTTGGCGGCGAATCGAACGATGGTCGGCGAGGGCGGTGGACGGGTCGCGGCGAAAAAGGCGGAGCGTGCGGCGCGCAAGGCTGCGCGCCAGGCGACCAGAGGACGCTGAGAGGGTCGGTCCAATCGACGAATATCCTTGACATTTTACATTTGACAACGATACGATCTACACGCGAACCCGCTAACATTCAATCCTAATCCCATACACGTCATCTCATCCCGTCACGAAGAAGTCCATCTTGTCGGTACCCTGGTTCAGCACGTGGTCGTGAACGTCCTCCCACGGCACGAACACCATCGTGTTCAGACCCCTCGACAGCTCCCGCACCGAAGCAGTTCCCACGTACCGCTTCACGTTGATCCCGCACGCCCTTTAAGAGTAAAGAGACACGACGTCATCAGTCTAATTGCACGTATGATGAACCCATACAAGTACGGAAATAATAAGAAACTCACCTTCTGTACGCCATCTCCGGGTCGTCGATCTCCTTCCATTCCCCGATGTCAGGGTGCGGCACCGTCTCCAGCTCGTCCACGCTCACGAGCTTGACGAAGTCCAGCCGGTTGCTTCCGCCCGGGTGCGTGGAACGCAGTCTGAGCCACGTGTGCAGGGCGGCGCTTGCATTTCCCGCGCGGACGCGTTCCACGGGCGCCGACTCGAGATGCAGCCGAGCTTCGTCGTCGGCTTCGCCGTCCACCACCGCGGTGGAGTACCAGCCGTAGTACATGTTATTGTCCATCGCGGCGGCGCGCCTGTCTTTGAACGTTCGCGCGACGTGTTCGATTTTCTGCGGCGACGTTTTGCAGTAGAACTCGCCGGTGTTGAAGAAGCGAAAGTATCGGTAGTAGGCCACCAGGTGACACGGGTTAATGTTATCGGTAGTCACGTCGGTCATGCCCGCTTTGACGTAGGTGTTTCGCGAGACGTACATGCCCTCGGTTCGGACACGGACGCGGTCGAGGAACATGCGACGCCAGCTGTCGTGGTACCTGTCCCTGCACACGCGCGCGGTCGTCTCGCGGGGCTCGCGCCCTGACCACGCGTCGTAGCACGCCTTTTCCCAGATGTCCTCGTGCGTGGCGAGAAGACGCCACGGCCTGCAGCTGCACGCGGCTCTGGCGACCGCGATTGGGGACATGCGTTTGAATATCTCCAGCATCACGTCGTCCGAGAGCGCGCGCTGGATCAATCCGAGCTTACGTCGGCGCGCAGCCTCCGCCGGGGACACCGGCACGGTGACGCGCTGGTTATACATGGAGAACCACGCCCGGCCCGGGGGCAGGTAGACGCTCGTCGGCGTCGTGGTGCGGTCGAAGGACTTGCGCTGGCCGAAAAGATCCTCGTCATCGTCCTCCTCGAGGAGGTGCATCCCGCCGAAGACGACCATCTCGAGGCGCGCGGTGGGTGCCCGTGCGCGACCCACTGGCAGGTGTCGTAACAATATCACAGACGGAGAGCGCGATTTTCCCGTCGCTGATAGGTTTTGGCTCGCACTGCTCCCGCCGCCCGGTACCACAGCCCTCACGCGCGCGGCGACCGACGGACGTGCGATGAGTGGAAGCGACGACGAGATGCACGACGCGGAGGTCAAGGCGGATGCCAAGCCGAAGGCGACAGGTCAGCCCATGGACGCGGATTCAGACTCGGACGACGGCGACCGCCGACCGAAGAGGCTCGACGGCGAATCGCAGCCATCGCCTCAACGGCAGCGTTCTCCGCCGCGCGAGCGAAGCCCACGGAGGGACGAACCTAAGAAGGAGAAGGTGCGTGACACATCATCACGACTCATTCGGATCGACCGCACGATCATCGCGGTCATGGACCGATCGCGAGACGTCGCACGCGCGCACCTCCGGCCCCGCGCCATCTTG
>Ga0315315_10007310_pt1 | contig 10221 bp, 12 predicted proteins | sample M140m3416metaG_FD_203699 | JGI IMG/M metagenome (GOLD analysis project Ga0315315, IMG submission 203699) | Ammonia-oxidizing marine archaeal communities from Monterey Bay, California, United States - M1 40m 3416 | ecosystem: Environmental > Aquatic > Marine > Intertidal zone | place: USA... | reverse complement strand
ATGAATATTGATAATTAGCAGTACTAATATCTTTTTTGCTGAAGAGGGTTCTAAGTGCCTCTACATAAGTATTCACTGCGCTGGTTCCTGTATTCTCCTTTAAAAGAAGATTGAGGCCCATTGCATAGTCCCTGCGTACAGAAGCACTTTCAGCAGGGGTTTCTAAGATTTCAGAATCAAGGTTCCTTAGAAAAGGAACCAGATATTCTTGGTTTGCGTCATAATTGACGCTCACATTAAAGTTTGTCCAAGAAATCACTGCAGCTTGACTCCAGTTATCTGAGAGATAACCAAGTATCTCTCTTTCAAGAAGAAGCAAATCAACCTTTCAATTTTGAAAATTTATTCCTCATTTTAATAGTACCCCTTTTTATAAAAAAGGAGTTTTTACTAGAAGATCCATTTTCTAATTGATTAATGTATGGTGTGGCATTAAAGAACTTTACATCATGCTCAAATCCATACTTCTTCAACAATTGAATTACTGACTTCCCATCAGCAATTACTTCATTTTTACTCCTGTAAGACTCACCCTGAATCTTAGGAGGTGCTGAAGATTCACTTGCCCCTTCTCTGGAAACTTTCCAATTTGAGGCAGCATACCCAGTTTCCACTGGAGTATCTCTTACAATGTCAGAAAATCCATCTAATATAATTTTTGCAGCATCAGAATAAAGGCTTTTCTTTATATTATTGAATTCATCAATAATTTTAACCCTTGCCCTTCTTTTACTTTTACCAGTAGATCTTCTAATCATTTAATTTAAACTTAAAACTTTTAATTTTAACCTACAGCAACCAAATTATAAACCAATCTGTTTGGCCCAAGGTTCTTTGACTGAATGGACATTACCTTATATGTTTTTTCTGAAAGAATCAACTCATCATCTATTCCTTGTTCTGGAAGTACACCTACAATGGGTGTAATCATGAATTCCAGAAAGTCTCTTTTTGATGAAGTATACTTGGTATCTACTACCTCTGATTTTGAATCTGAACCATCAGAAGTTCCTGCTACTTCATTCTTTTTGATTACCTTTATATTGTAATCCTGAGTTGTTCTTGTGATGGTTCCTGAAAGTGGACTATAACTTCCACTTGATCTTACTGACCTATAAACACCATCTACTGAAACTGTTATTCCTTTTATAAGAGACCCATCAAAGACATTCAACACCAATTTAACCATATCGTCATTGAATGCCATACTATTACCTCCTTAAAAAGACAGACACATTTCCACCAGTTTTTAGTAATGGACTTATAAAATTTATGATATTTCTGTCAACCACTCTTGGTAATGAATTTTCATTAAACTCAACAGAAAGCACACCATCAATATTTACTTTGCGAAATTGTCTCACTGAAGGGTCATTTATCAATTCAGAATCACCAAGTAATCTTAATGCTAATTCATAAGTAGAAAATAAAACTCTGTCAGGAATAACCTCTTTATCAAAATAGTCATTCCTCAATCTAAGAAATTGACCATAAAAAATAGCACCAGAATCTGGGTCTGGAAGAAACATTCTAGGAAAAGAAAGTTTTTGTGTGGCTAATGTTTTTTCTCCTAGATACATCATTTGATCCAAGTACCTTGTAGCCATAATCAATGCTTTTGACTTATCAACAACATTAGATCTATCTAAATAGGAAATAGAAGATACAGATGATTGATTTCCTGAAACAGAAAATTTAAAAGAAGTAGAAGAAACTATTTTTGTAATAAAATGAGAACCATCAACCCCAGATACATTAGTAGAAATCTGAATAGTATCTCCTAATGCCAAATTAGAACTTGGAGCAACAATACCAGTAACAGTTACCTCAGTATTATCATCAGATGAACTATACACACCAGTAATACTTGCACTTCCTGTCAGTGAAATAATTTCATCACTAATAGAATTCCAAGAGTCAGCACCTAACCTATCAGAAAAATATGCATTGGCCTGTGCAACATTGGCATATGAGTTAGAAGAAGTGCCTTTGAGGGTAGCATCTAAGGCCATTACTCAGATCCCTCTTCTTTTTTTACAGGAGGAGTATATTTCTTTTTTGGTGTAGGTGCAGATTCAGCCTTCTTGTACTGTGTGGAATAATTACCAGTTTCTAGAAGAGCAGGAATCATAGACTGAGGTACACGATAAGGTGTTCCATCTTTTCTATAAATAGTTATCATCAAAAATCTCCAGTAGATGCGGCCCGTAGGCCGCAATTGAACTAAATATCAACCACCAGTAGAAGGAACTCTTACACCAAGTCTTCCATCAACAGCAGCAGCACCTACTAGACAATCAACAGAGATCAAATCTCGTTTTCGTTGATGATCATAGGTTTGCATCACACGCAAACTCATTCCATTGTAATTTACAGTAGAAGAGCTTGTCCCTGGACCCATTGGATTGGGTTGTGGAACAAAAACCAACTGGAATGCACTTGGGTGGAAAGCAGCACCAACTGTATAACTCTGAACAGCATTAGTACCACCAACTACAGTAATCACATTGTCTGTACTGACAACCTTGTTTACTCCTGTATATCCACCACTTTCTGAGTCTACAGCATCTGCAATAATGCCATATAACCCAGGATTGATTTCAACACCAACTGCTGTTGTTCCAGAAATTGTAACAGGACTTGAATTTACAACAACATGATCACGGGTAACTCCATCATCATAAGCAATTCTAATGGTATCACCTGCTTTAATCTGGTTATTTTGACCACCAGCAACTCCACCAGCAGTATCAAGAGTACCTGTACCAACTAATGATTTAATTGTTATAGTACTTGTTCCTTCAGATTCATTAGCATTTGCTGCACCAACCAAGTCAATGGCACTACTACCACCAGCTTGAGCAAGAGCAAGTCCAACAGTATGAATTGGAAGGCTTTGAGCCATCATCAAATCCATACCCATGAATCGGCCTAGTGATGCTTCTTCAACTGGAGATGTTGCTGCCCCACGTAAATTGGCTCTCACAAATTCTTCAATACTGAATAAGGCTGACTGCATTGCAGGAGAAACAACCATTTTCCTGTTTGTCATAGGAATTTTCTGATTGTTCATCTTTTCAACAATTGCAGCCATGTCTGCTAGTGAATTTGGTGCAGCAAAGTCTGCTTCTGCTAAACCACCTAGATTGACCATTTTTGAAAGAGCATATTCATCAATCTTTTGAGAAAGAGCACTCATTGCTGGCTGTAGTAAACGCTCATTGAAATCATCAACTGCAAATGCAAGTTCTTTTGATGATACTTCAAAAGAAACATCAAAATGCTTTTCAATTTGTAGATTAACACTTGTTTCTACAGCATCTTGAATTTTTACAGAAGTAGATGATCCTCCAGCATCAGCAAATGTGTCAACACCAAAAAAAGCTGGTCTTCGGATACGAATTGTATCTCCTACCTTGGCTCCAGTGTATTCTGCAGTTGCAGAAGATGACATCACCTGAGGTGCTATAATATTATTTTCAAGAATAAGAAGTGCTTCCCGTGCAATTACATCGGGGGTGAGAAAGGTATTCTGAATACCAAAAGAAGTAGCCATGTTCATTCCTTACTGAATAGAGTAATCAATTATAGGTGGGGATCACTCCAGGCAGGAGGCCCCTTATCAAAAGGCCACTGCGCTCCTGCGTAGAAAGGCTGAACTTTGGGGATCAACTTTCATCTTCCTCAGGAAGATGAAAATTAAAGTAATATATACACATTAATATGTCAAGAGATTCTACAAAAGATTCTTATGAAATTCAACATCTTGATGGATTCTTGAAAAAGTAGCACCTTTTTGAAATTGATATTTACCATTATATGGTTTGAAACAAGGACTTGTCATTTGACAATAAACCAATTGACAAATTCTCATTCCACTATACAGCCTAACATTAAACATTGACTGATTTTGAATCTCAAGTGTTATTTGACCTCTAAATCCAGCATCAATAAATCCTGCATTTTGAACTTGAATACCCATTCTGCCTACTGAGGACCTTCCTTCTACATAAGCAGCACAATCAATAGGAACTCCTATTTCCTCATAAGTAGAGGCCAATACAAACTCATTAGGTTTTAATAAAATTGTATTTGAAATCCATTCATAAAAACTTTGCTCTATACGGATATCAACTTCTTGACTTTCACTTGCCTCAAGACAACAAAAAGAACTAGATAGAGTAAGATCCACACTGGAAGGGCCAATGTGGACATCTTCTGGTAAATAACCCTGCTCTTTTAAAGTAATTAGTGACTGATCACTATAAATCAACGGATAACCCCTTGATCCCTGAGCTTCTTATAGTCACCAACACTCATTGTCTTTATCTCATCTTGAGTAACACCAGTATATCTTCTAACTGAACCAGTGCCACCAACCGCACCACCACCTGTAGACTGCAGGAACAACTCAGGTTGATCCTCACGCAAAGTGTCAATAAGCTCACCAACCTGCATAGGTTGACCATCCTTACCATATCTAAAATTGCCTTCCCCATCCCTTACAAGAACACGTTCAGTTTCTTCATCATAGACAATATCATCTTTTACCTGTGCGCTCATTGCCTTATAGTATCTTGGATTTACTCCAGATTCTGTACAACCATCCACAATAGATTTATCTATTTCTCTCAGTTGATATTTTTTAACAAAAGAATCCGCATGAGTTTTCCAAGTATCCCTATCTTCTTGAAGCATTTTTAACTGGTTTGCATGATCTTGTCTTGCTCTATTCAAGATACGGTCATTGTATTTTTCTCTATCTCCTGAAGTAAATAATTTAAGCTCTTCATCTTGATCAATTCTTGATTTAAGATCTTGAAGTTGGTTTAGACCTTCTTGTCCACCAAAGCTCTGCATGATGTCATTATATTCACGGATACGATCCTGTGCTTTTTTCTTTTCATCTTTGAGAGCCTGGTTGTTGCTTTTTAAGCCAACAATTTCACTTTTCAAGGCATTGTTTACAATTTCCTGAACCTGATCTCTGGTGAATGATTCTGAAGTACCAATATCTACTTTTGGTATTTCAACACTTTCCCCATCTGCTTGTCCTTGTTGGATTGTCGGGTCTTGTACCAAGTTCGACCCCTCTTGGGCAGTTTGCTCCATAATATCCTTTTATTCCTTTCTAGGATTAAATTCTCCTCTTCTTCTGAAACAGGATTCCAGTAAGAGAAAACATTAACTGAGGTATCTCTGACAATCAGAGCACCATAATTATGAGCCTCATTGAAATCATATGACAACATAGGCTCTAAAAAGTGAAGCACCATTTTTGCTTTTTCAGGATCACCATAATCCTTTAGGAAACATCCATCAATTTCTGCCTTCCTAAACAAAAATAAAGCCTCACTCAAACCATCAAATTCCTTACTAACTCTCTTTAGTAATCGTGACTCTAAGCTGGTTTTCTTCTTCAATGAAATCAAACTCTTCTGTAAAAAACAAGGGCATATTTATGGGAAATCCCAATTCCTTTTGATCCAACTCAAATCCATCCTTGGAAAAACGTCTTTTTTCTGTCTTAGAAAAATAAAAAGAATCACCATTCAAAGGAAAAGTAAATTTATTGTAAATCCTATTAGTAAAATTCATAAGTTCTCTATGGAAATGGTTGATTTGGAAAAGTCAAAAATTTGTGAGTATGAAAAATCACTATCAGAATTTAACAAATTATACCTATTTTCTCCAATAACCTCCTTTTGGAAAGAAGAACTTTTTGAGAAAAACCAATCCTTATAATCAAAATTATTATATTCACCTATAGAAAATAAAGGGACTTGAGTGAGAGTTGAATTGAAATGAGGAAGACAGCCTTTCCATACATTAGAATTCTCTAATGGAGAAAAGTCACTTGTCAAATAAACACCAAGTTTTATCTTTGATTTTTTTGTTTTTGATTCTGAAATAGGAAGGGCTTCAGTAAAAAAAGGAAACCTGTCTTTATTTTTAAAAAAGAAAAAGAAACGAACCTCAGATGAAAAACAGGATATAATACTTTTTACTAATGTTTTCAATTTATTTTGGAAGTTTCTAAAAATATTATCCTTATAATTGAACTTATTAGTTCCTCTGAATTTTTCTAGTAAAAATGAATCTGGGTGATTGTAAGAGATTGATAACTTATAATTAGAAACTACTTCATTTTTTACAGACTGAAAAATAGCATCCAAACTCTCTTTATAAGAAAGTCCAAAAAGTTCATTCAATGGAATTTTTGTCCGATCATAACTTAACCCAACAAAATTATTCTCTAAAAATACTATTTCCTTTTTAAAAAGAGATAATGTAATTTCATTAATAATAAGCAATATTCTTTTCTTTAATTGATGAAGTTTTACATGCATCTTTTCAAGAAATTTATCAATTCTACTTATTGAGTCCAAAAACATTGAGTTTTCATTATCAACTAATAAATCAGTAACTAACTCATTCCTAAAACCAAGAAATTCTAAGTTAATTTTACTTGCAGTGCTATTTGATAATTTTAGTATACGAATATGTCTTGTTAAGATAAGGTCAATCACCTCTTCCTGAGTCGGAAAGTCCCTTTCTAATTTTTTCTTGTTCTGAGTCTCGTAAAACCTCGCTCCTGTTATCTCTTGGTCCCTCATCACCTGTTCCATGATCCATCTCTATTTTTTCACGTTCATCATCAATAGAGACATCATCAGGGATCACTTCACCCTGCTTCAAATTATAGAGAAGAGTATTCATAGAAATACCACCCATCTGATATGCTTGTACTAAGGCAATAATTTCTTGGTGAGGAATTCTGACATCAACAAAATCCATATTGAGTTCAAGATGGACCTCGTTTTCATCTAGCCCCTCCCAACGGGCCATGTACTTCAGTACTTTACGAAGACCATTTTGTAGAGTAACAGCAATATGAGATAATACACTAGTCTCTATATTTTGACGTATTCTTGATGTCTCTGCGCTTTCAACACCTTTTTTTGATTCAAGAAGCCTGGCCCCAACAATAGCCATCATTGCTTCTTTTTCCCTTAGAGCATTTTCCAGTGACCCTAATCCTTGACCAGAAAATTCCAAATAACCCAATTTGGCCCCATCATTGGGGATAATCCATGCAGTATTGCCACCAATTTTTAAACCATTACGGAATTCATCAGCATCCACTCCAGTTATCCATGCTTGTGGCAAAGATGTGAAGTGCCTGCCATTTTCTAAGTCGGCTGAAGTACGATAATGGGAAAGAGAAATATTTGCAAGGTCAATGAGTGGAGGAGGAGAAATGGTGTCCATCCCTAACCCAGTTGAATTCATAACAAAAACAGGTATTTCCCTTAATGGTTCACCCCTGAAGGAAGGGGTAGTTTCATAAACAATTTCAAAGCTATTCTCATCCTCATCACTATTTAAATCTTCATCATCATTAGGGAGCCTTTCTATAGCAACACGCACACGCAAATTGTCATTTTCATCTAGATCATAAACCCTGTACTGATGACTTAATTGATGTTCAAATCCATCTTCTGTTATATCAATTTCTTCTGAAAAAACAGACATAACTGGGACATTGTTGTAATACCTCCAATTTATATTAGACTCTGCAGGGTAACATGTTGCATAACACCTGCTGTTTTCTAATCTATCAACAACAAGACAAACTCTTCCTGTAATTAATAATTCAGTAAGCAATTTTTGTAATAATTCATGAATAGACATTCCATACAAATTCATATCATCTAAGTAACTCTCCATTCTTTTTGGAACTTTTATTATTGGAGTTTTTCTAAGTGATGCGCCAACTAGACCATGAATAGTCCTTCTCATTACATTCAGAAATATTGCTCTATCTCTATAATTTCTATATTCACTTCCATCTTGCATAGATAAAAAAGGTAGATACTTTTGATTTCTATCTTTTACAGACTCCTCACCCTTATAACAATCTCTACATTTTAACCACAAATCACTATATTCTCTATAACTTGGATGCTCAGAATTAAACTGGGCCTTTGAGGATTTATTTAAACTGCCATAATAATACATTATTTAAACTCCAAAGATTTCTGCAGTTCCTAATTCCTGCTTATTAATAGGATATAGATACTCAACTAAATAACCAACACTGTCTGTAATATGAGAGAGATCACTTTCTCCTCCTTTTTCTGGAAGATTTGTACCTTTTTTATAAGAATGTCTCTCAAATGCATTAATTACTCTTTTACAAGTCTTACTAATTAGTAATCTTCTAGTCCCATCTGCAGCACATAAGGCAGAATTTACTGAATTAATTCTATCTCTAATTAAAGGGTGCTTTCTGCGAAATTTACACTTAAATCCATAACTCTGCAGGATAGATAAGTCAGTCCTTCCACCAGCAGAAGTTCTTGATTGGACACAGGCCGGATCTGGGAAAACAGTAATGTAGGTTTCAGGATATCTACATAATATTTCCTCTGCCATCTCATCAGTGTTTGACCCAAATATTTCAATTTCATCCACAAGAAATAGTGTACCATCATTTTCATCTTCTTGAAAGATTGTAGCAGTCATTGGATCAATATTAAAGTCCATGCCTATTATTACAGGTAAATTTGGATCATAATCCTTGTCAACAACAGATTCTCTATAATCAAAACCATAGTATACTAATCCTGTGTATGTTACAAACTCTGCCTCATATTCTTGCTCAAATGTTCTTGTATCTAAGTTTCTTCTTGCTGCTTCTACTTCTTCTGGTGGCACATTCCCTCCTTCCAAAGTAGTAAATTGCCATGACTCCCAATCCTCTTCCTCATCCTCTTGTCCATCAATCCAGAGATCATAAAACCAGTTTCTGCCAGAAGGAGAAGAGATAAATAAGGCCCCTCCCTGTTTATCAGACAGAGTAGGACGCAAAACCTCTGTCCATACTCTCTCTTCCAAGTAGGCCGCCTCATCCATTACCAAATAATTCAAACCAATTCCTCTTAAAGAATCTGGGTTGTTGGCCCCCTTTAGAGAAATAACTGAACCATTTACCAAATTGGCCTGTAATGCTACCTCATGAAAGGACTTGGCCCAACCAAACCTCTGCAGTTTATCCTTTAAATAGGACCACATAATATTCTTTGCAGCAGAATAAGTAGTAGTGACATACCATACTTGAGAATAAGGATAACGGGCCACTTTTGCCATTAGGGACAAGGATAGAAAACTTTTGCCAAATCTCCTTCCTGCAGCCACAACCTTAAATCTTGCATCAGATTCTGAAATAATTTTCTGTGCTGAAGTAAGTGGCATCAATCCTCCCAAGGAAGAACATTGACTTCTGTTTTGATGACCTCATCCATTCCAAATGCCTTTCTTTTACCCATGTAACCAATAGTTAAAGTTTCCATTGATATTTTACAACACTTTAAATATTGAAAAATAAGATCTGCTTCCTTCTTGTCAAGAATCAGTTCATTAGTTACAGGATCTCTGTTCTTTAACATCTTTCCCTGAAACTGAAGAATTAACATCCTTATTCTTTCTGAATCCTGGATATACTTTTCAGTTTCTTGCATTGACCTCTCAACCTTATCTGCAATTACTACAGTTTTACTTGTTTCATTGACTCTCTCTATATATTGTTCCCTCCTTGAACCTCTTGGTTTCCAATCATTGGACTTAGATTGGTTCCTAACTGTATTAGGATGTACACTAAATTCCTGGGCAATATCTTCTACACTATCCCCTGAATCCCAGCGTATTTTCATTTTGCTAATGACTTCAGGGGGTAAACTTGTTTTACCACTCAACGCATTACTCCTCTAAGGATTCTTCCTTTTTACACATTTCAATCACTTTTTCTGCAGCATGATTCCCAAGAACCTGCTTAACAATTGTGGCCTCATCACCAGTAAATGTGAGATAGAGTCTAAAAATGTCATGGTCCTTTCTAAGGGCCTGTCTCTCTTCTGCAGTTTTGGCCTCTGCTAATTGCTTCTCCCTTTCACGTTGACGCTCTACTGCTGCAATAGAGGATGCTGCAGCAACTTGACCACCACCACCAGAGTTGATTTCTCTTGTCTCTGTAGTAGTATCCAACTCTCCATCATCTTCAATATCCCTGTCATTTGATGGTTCCCATGCTTCAGTCCAATCCTCTCCTGCCAATGCATCTGGAGCAGGAATGTCTTCCAATAACTTATTTAACTCTGCATCATCCAACATCAAGGAATCCTGCGCCCAATCCAAGGCCCCCATCTTTTCTAGATCTCT
>Ga0315315_10007309_pt1 | contig 10221 bp, 5 predicted proteins | sample M140m3416metaG_FD_203699 | JGI IMG/M metagenome (GOLD analysis project Ga0315315, IMG submission 203699) | Ammonia-oxidizing marine archaeal communities from Monterey Bay, California, United States - M1 40m 3416 | ecosystem: Environmental > Aquatic > Marine > Intertidal zone | place: USA... | reverse complement strand
TGCATCTGAGCCCAATGTCCAGAACCCCATCGCCATGTCTTGGGATGCCAAAGGCCGTTTGTGGATTGCTGAGAACTACACTTATGCTGAGCGGCAGCAACGTTTTCAACTCGACTTGCGAGACCGGGTTGTCATTTTCGACAACACAACCGAGGATCGATTCAAGACACGCACCGTGTTTACTGACGATGTCCAAATGTTGACCGGAATCGAAGTCGGCTTGAATGGGGTGTGGCTGATGTGCCCACCCAACTTGATTTTCATTCCTGACCTCAACCACGATGATGTGCCAGATAGTGCTGGCGAGATTGTTCTTGACGGTTTCACTGTTGCACAGCAGAACTATCACAACTTTGCCAACGGTCTGCAATTCGGACCCGACGGCTGGCTGTATGGAAGATGCGGTGGATCCTGCCCCGCAAAAATCGGAGTGCCTGGAACACCTGAGGGTGAGCGGCTTGCTTTGGAGGGTGGAATATGGCGTTACCATCCAAAAACAAAGCGAGTAGAAGTACTCACAACCGGAACAACGAACCCATGGGGGCATGACTGGAATTCTCTCGGTGAAGCCTTTTTCGTGAACACTGTCAACGGACACCTATGGCATTTGATTCCCGGTGCGCATTTCACACGACCATTCGTGCTGGATCCAAATCGTCGGACTTACGAGCTGATTGATTTCCATGCTGATCACTGGCACTTTGATACTGGACAAAGCTGGACCAAATCACGAAATGGCACTGCCAACTCGTACGGTGGTGGCCATGCACACTCGGGTACGATGGTTTACCAAGCAGACAATTGGCCACAGATTTATCGCGATCGCCTTTTCACTCTGAACTTTCACGGCAGACGAGCGAATCAGGAAATTCTTAGTCGTAACGGCTCCGGGTACGTCGCATCACACGGGCAAGACCTGCTACTCGCAAAAGACCCATGGTTCCGTGGTATGGAGTTGGGTTCTGGCCCAGATGGTGCTGTTTTTGTGTTGGACTGGAGTGATGCCGGCGAGTGTCACGAACACACGGGAGTGCACCGAACAAGTGGACGTATTTTCAAGGTCCGCAACGTTCAGAATCCTATCAAGACTAAACCGATTGATCTTACCACTTGGTCCTTAGCCGAGTTGGTCAATGCCCACGCCGGCCGCAATGACTGGTATACGCGTCAAGCCAGACTGGAACTGGCAAGGCGTGCCATGACAAGCGATGTTACGTCCAGCTACTCAAGATTGAAGCTACTGATTGAACAATCAGAAAGCAATCCAACGACCAAGGTTCAGGCATTATTGACGCTCCACGTGCTGGATGGTGCTGACCAGACGTTATTACGCAAGCTGTCCAAGGCGACTCATGAATCACTCAGAAGCTGGTCCATTCGCCTCCTTACAGACGACTGGCCGATTGATGATGCTCTGGGAGCATCGCCCGCCACTGTGTCCGATCGAAAACGGGTGAGACAACAGGCTCAGGGACTGATGCCACATTTGCTTGCGATGGCTAACGATGATGCTTCAGGCCTAGTTCGTTTAAGCCTTGCGTCCGCACTGCAACGACTGCCGCTCGACTTACGCCCCGTGCTGGCCAAGGCGCTTGTCAGTCGCGAGGAAGATAAAGCGGACCACAACCTACCACTGATGATTTGGTACGGACTAATCCCTGTTACCAATCAAAATCCTGCTGAACTGGTTAATGTTGCCAAATATTGCAAACTCCCGAAAACCTTGGAGCTCATTTCACGCTGTCTTGCAGAAGAAGTGGATTCGTTTCCGCGAGCACTTGACCAACTGTTAACACATGCGGCAAATCAAAAGGGCACTTATCTACGCACGGTCCTGACTGGGGTCAATCTTGGTTTAAAAGGAAGAATCAATGCCCCACGCCCAGCATCATGGGACCTGATTACCAGACAACAGTCACCTGCAACCGAAAACCTGGTTCGTGAATTAGGTGTGGTGTTTGGCGATGGTCGAGCCATCGAAGAACTGAAAACCATTGCACGAGGGAAAGGACAGTGGGAACCCGCGGTGCGTTCAGCAGCGTTGCAGACATTGATCCAAAGTGATGCGATTGGAATGAGAAAAATTTGTGAGGAACTCCTCTCTGACCAACATGTAAATCTACTAGCAGCCCGAGGTTTATCTCAATTTGATGAACCTGCAATTGGACAAAGCCTTGTTGATCGTTATCGCAATTTTCGCAGCCCGGCACGCCCGCAAATCATATCAATGCTTGTCTCTAGAAAGTCATTTGCGCGAGCAATGCTTCAAGCAATGGAACAGGGAAAAATACCAGCCAATGACTTATCTGCGTTTCAGGTAAGGCAGATCAAAAGTTTCGGAGACCCTCAACTTACTCAGCTCATTGGACGCGTATGGGGAGAGGTTCGCACGACGCCGGACGAGATACAAAGCAAAATTGACGAACTAAGAGAATCACTGAAAACTTCCTCGCCTGCGGAAGCCCAACTCGGAAATGGCCGCCGATTGTTTAAAAAACTATGTCAGAATTGCCATCGCTTATTCGGTGAAGGTGAACAGATTGGCCCTGACCTGACAGGATCGAACCGAAATGACATTAACTACCTGCTGAGCAACGTGATCGATCCCAGCGCAATCGTTGCCAAGGACTATCGCATGACCATTCTGCTAACGACAGACGATCGCATTTTCAACGGCTTGGTGACCGCCGAAACAGATCGCACGATCTCAATCCAAACGGCCACCGAGAATCTCAGTTTCGACAAGGAGAAGATCCACGACCAGAAATTGACGGAGAAATCTCCGATGCCGGATGGGCTTCTGGACACACTTTCAAATAATGAAATCCGGGATCTGATCCGCTACCTCCAAAAGCCCACTCGAATCACAACGGACTAGGGTGGAAAACGAGTGGGCGGATGCTTGCACAAGCAACGCTTAGGGGCTGGGTTCAAAAGTAAACATCCCACGTTACCTCAGATCACCCTTGAGGCCAGACCGCTGGTGAGCTCTGACCGCTGGTGAGCTCTGACCGCTGGTCAGTCTATGGTCAGCCCAGACCACGTTCACCACGGTGGGACAAGCTTTCACTCCAAGTAACGGCTCGACTCTCATAGTCTTTGGGAGGGGGTGGCCGTGGTATCAAAACATCATCAACAGCCCCCTAATGATCACAATCCGTATATTCGGACCATCATCGTGATCGACAAGGTTTCGTTGACCAGAGTTTTTTGACAGCGCTGTATTTTGTCTTACGTTTTAGTGAAGTGAGTGAGTCGTTGTTCGACTCGCTGCCAAAACGGAACCAGTCGCACGAACGCGATGACAGCTGTTTTGGTCAGCCTTGCTCCCTGGACAAGGGCAAACCGTCTGTAAAGGCGGGGCGCAAAGCCACGGATCCAATCTGTTCATCGTGCACGAATGCATGAGCGGGCGTATTGGACCGCCGGGTTGCCAAGGGAACATGAGTTCGCGGTCATGACCGCGTCCCCGTGCCAAGGCGTGTCAGACGAAAGTCGGAGACGAGGCTGTCCCTTTATCAAAGTTTGACTCACGTTGAGTCATGCATTTTAAGTCGTCGTCGCATATCCACCCGATATGCTTCTCACTCGCGAGGAGAGAGACATGAAGAATTTTGCTGACAGCATCGTAAATTTTCTGAAAGAAGAAGATGGGCCAACCGCAGTTGAGTACGCCGTTATGTTGGCGCTCATCGTAGTTGTCTGCCTAGCCGCCGTTGGAACCATCGGTACCGAAGCAAAGACCAAGTTTGAAGCAGTTGGCGCCGCGATCGCCGGTAACTGATTCGACTGCTGCTGATACTTGGCAGCTCACTGAAGATATCTCGTCGCTTCTCGGCACGGTTTCAGCATAGAGGGAACCGTGCCGCGGCGCCGGGATGTTTGCGTTTAGATTGATCCCTTGACGCCTCCACCCGGTCCGATCTCCATCGCACCACCTCCTGCCCCCTGTGGGACCCTCCCATGAACTACCCACTACTACCTGCCGACGCAGCCGCCTATGCCTGGCAACTGTCTTGTTGTCTGGTGACGTTACTGTTCGCAATGTTCAGTTGGCTGATAGGGCCTCGCTGACGGTCGTTGAACCACACACATGACGAAATGAGGCACCCCACGCTTCCTTCGCCACCCACCGCTCGCTAACAAATCACGGGGATACTGACTATGGAAACGCTACTTCAAGGAATTGCCGAAAACTGGACCGTCTGGTTCGTTACCGTCGTCCTGATTGTCGCCGCAATCATCGACGGCGCGATTTTGAAAGTACCTAATTGGCTTACTTTTCCTTTCATCGCCTGCGGCTGGCTCCACTGGACCATGCAAGACGGCATGATCGGCTTGGGATGGAGTTTGCTTGGCACATTTGTCGGCATGATGCTGCTTCTGGTCCTCCGAAACGTTGGTGGCATGGGTGCCGGTGACGTCAAACTGCTTGCTGGTGTTGGAGCTTGGCTCGGCATCATCGTCACCCTCTACGCATTTGCAGCAACCGCCATCGTGGGGGGAATCATGGCCATGTTCATGATCCTTCGTAGTGGACAATGGCAGAAGCACCTTGCCATGGCACACCAGATTCTACACGAGTGGAAGACTGTGCGAGATCCTCAAAAGCTCTCCAAAATCGCAAGAGAGAGAAAGCCATCGATGTACCTGCTGCCCTACGGAATACCGATGGCGATCGGGTCAATTGCCTACTTTGCGATTGCAGGCATGCTCGTTTAAGCAGCGGTACCAGGGTGACCTCGGTGTCAACTTCTAACGATTGGGCGGATCCAATGGATTGCGTTGGGACCGCCGATCGTATTGATGATAGCTCAACGGTCCTGCGGGTTGCAGCGATCCAATGTTTTGCGCCGAAAAAGACTCTTACGGCAGTTCACGCTGTGTCATGCACGGTGTGAGCTGACCACAAAACCCAACGGGTAACTCGTTTCAAACGACTTAGTGCCATGCGTAATAAATCGATCTATCTTCTGCTTGCTTGCGTGTGTGGTACCGTTGCAGCCGTTCTGGCCAGCGAATGGTTGAAAGCTCAGGGGAACCAGAATACGACCAGCATGGTCGAAATCTTTGTCACCACAGCGTCAATCGACGTGGGCGAAAAAATCACAGGGGAAAAGATCGCATTGGAGCGATGGCCAGAGGACAAGGTCCCGGAGGGCGCCAGCAAACAGCTGGCAGAGGTCGAAGGGAAGTACGCCAAACAACGTTTGTATGAAGACGAGCCGATCATCCTTGCCAAGTTGATGGACGAAAACTGGACAAGCGTCCCAAATGGCTGGAAAGCTGTTGATATGGACGCCAGTGAACTCGGTATTTCGAGTTCGCTTCAGCCTGGGGATCGAGTGGACGTTGTGGGCTTCTTCGAGAAGAGTGATTTCATTCCCCGAAGTGGATCACAGACAGTCTTCATGGGAATCCGCGTCTTCTCAATCGACGGAGACACAGCACGACGTACTGATGATGAGCGTGGGAAGCCTGCCAGATATCTGCAACTGCTGATTCCTGAGAAAGATAAAGACGCATGGTCGTATGCAAAAGAACTGGCGGACATTGAGCTGCACAAGGCTAGCGATCAGGATCACACCCTCGAGGATGGCTCAAACGAAGCCGCTTCCGAGTTCCTCGCGATGATAGAGAACCATCGAACGGAACTGGAAGAGGAAGAAGAGAGACTGCGACTTGAGAAAGAAGAAGCAGCTCGACAAGAACTGGAAGCCGAGGTCGCAGAAGAACCGGTTGTCGCCGCGGACAAGGTCGAAGGCTTTACCATGTTCAAACTTGTCGAAGGCCGAATGCTGGAGTACTACATTGTGGCCGGCAAATTACCTGTACTAATCGGGGAAGTTGGAGCAAAGGATGCAGAACCACAAAAACCAATGACCGGCACGCTTCCCGTGCAAGTCCAACAAGATGACGATTACCAGAGACTGAATGGGGAAGACAGCCCGTTCTTTCAGCCACCCTCGAATGACGAAAACTGACGCTAACGCGTCGGGTTCGGGACTTTTTTCCTACTGAGACAATTTGGGTCAGCCCATCAACTGATAGCTGATTCTGGCAACAACCTTTCATTTTACAACCGTTACACGCACTGACCTCTGTCGCTACTGCAGTGAGAACTTCCTCACTTGGTAGGACAGAATTCGAACGGATTCGAATTTGGTCCAGCAAGGATGACCCAGCGATGGAAACGAACCGATTGATGGCACGGCTATCGGCCGCAGTATTGATTGCCACGACGATCTCCGTCGCGTGCCCTCGACCGACTTACGCCCAGACCGCACCGGGGGTTCTGGCCTCGACCGGGTCAGCTGTTGCCCACAATATCTCTCAACCCTCTGAACGGGTTGAAATGATTGTGAAGAGTAGCCGTATCCTGACTCTTGAAGAACGGATCCCAAAGTTTCAGGTTTACAACGAATTGGTCGTCGGTGCGACTCCGGTTTCTCAGAATCAAATTCAGATTTTTGCAAAGACACCTGGCACAACGCAGTTGAATCTTTGGGACACCAATGACCGGCTTTACACCGTGGACGTCATTGTGATGGCCGATGCGAGGCAGGTCGAAGGAATTCTGGAAAGCCAACTTCCATTGGCGACTCTCAAGGTCATTCCAATCGAGGATAGCGCAATCATTTCCGGAACGGTAACCAGCGTAGATGATGTCGACCGAGCCGTCGCAATTACAGAGCAGTTCTACACGACAGTCGTTAATAACATTCGTGTTGTTGGAGTCCAGACAGTTCTATTGCACACCAAAATCATGGAAGTGTCTCGCACAAAACTGCGTGATCTTGGTATCGACTGGGGCAGCGTTTCAACGGGTTCCTTCTTTTATTCTGCACCGAGCGGCTTGATCCGAGCTGCTACTAGCGGCACCACCGCCATCCCCACTGCAGGAGCGAGTCTAGCCGCAACGAACAAGCTCTTTACCAACGCTGGTGACTTCCAAGCTTTGATTTCAGCCTTACGCAAACAGGATCTGATCAAGTTCCTTGCTGAGCCGACAGTTGTGGCGACGCACGGTCGCCCGGCGAGGTTCAACGTGGGTGGACGTGTTCCCTACATTGTTCCGAGCAACAATTCGGTGACTGTGGACTACGAGGAATTTGGTACCGCTGTCGATTTTCTTCCATTCGTCGTCGGCCCTGGCCGAATTCGTTTGGAAGTCCGCCCTGAGGTGACAGAACCTGACCCATCACGCTCGATCAGCGCAGAAGGAATTGATGTTCCTGCATTCAGCTCTCGCTATGTTGAAACTGCTGTCGAGTTGCAGGCAGGCCAAACTTTTGCGATCGCGGGTCTGCTTCAAAGCCGCACCGAGGCAGTTACGCGAGCTACACCGTTCTTTGGCGAGTTACCCTATGTCGGCGCCGCTTTTCGACGGGTCACCGAAACCAGAAACGATATCGAACTATTGATCACGGTCACCCCTGAACTAGTCGAAGCGTTGGATCCACACCAAGTTCCACGAGGCGGACCTGGCCTCAATTCAATGTCACCTAGCGATACCGATTTGTACATTCGCGGTCACATCGAAGTTCCCAACTTGCTGGGTGGTGACAACTGCAACATCGGAGGCGATGGCTACAGTGTGATGCCGGAAATAATGCCAGGACAATTCAGACACGAGGAAGCCATTCCACCGGGAGCTATCGTCCCCGGTGAGGCACCGGTCATTGTAGGCGAAGGAATCTCCATTACTGCACCACCGGTGAAGTAGCGAGAGAAAGACAAGAAAGAATTTTACAATCGCTCGCGCTGCAAGTCGTCAGACACACAATGAGCAAGCAATCTCATGAGTAACGTATTACGAATCGCCCTCGTCGACCCAAACGACGCCACACGTGAATCCCTAAAAGCAATGCTTTTGGGATTGGATACGGTGTGGTTGGAGGCTGACTGTTCACGATACGAGTTCTTTCCGGATGTGGTGGAGCAGACGAACCCGGATGTTGGCGTTGTAGCACTCGACAGCAATCCCGATCAGGCGATTGAACTAATCGAGAGACTGACCAACGAAATTCCAGAAACCGCAATTCTAGCTGCGAGTCGTGATACCGATGGGCAACTGATTCTTAAAACGATTCGGGCGGGAGCGAGAGAATTCCTGACGCTTCCAGTTGCAGACGAGGACTTGTCTGAGGCACTTCAGCGTGTCAGTCATCAAAAATTTGGTGCAATGGAAGGTGGGGCTCGCAGTAGCGAAGTGATCGCCATTGCAGGTGCAACAGGGGGAGTGGGAACCACAAGCACAGCCGTGAATCTGGGTTGCGTGCTTGCAGAGAACACGCTGAATAGTGTTGCCTTGCTGGATCTTGATTTGGCACTCGGTGACGCCGATGTATTCTTGGACTCAATCCCTGATTATACGCTGGCTGATGTCGTTCAGAATGTGTCCCGCCTCGACATCCAATTGCTGAAGCGATCACTCACCAAACATAGCAGTGGGCTGTATCTGCTTCCCAGACCGGTTGAACTGCACGACACCAACGCGATCACCCCCGACAACATACGCAAAGTCATCGGGCTGCTGAAAGCATCCTTCACACACCTGATTATTGATCTGTCGAAGACTTACAGTCTGATTGACATGGCTGCAATTGAGAGTGCATCCAAAGTTGTGTTGGTGACTCAGTTGGACCTGCCCTGCTTGCGCAATGTCGTCCGTCTGATGATGAGTTTCGAGGAAATGGACGACCTCAAGGATAAGGTTGAGATCGTCGTGAACCGCGCGGGTCTGGACTCCGGCCAAATCAGCTTGAAGAAAGCCAAGGAAACGTTGGGGCGAGAAGTATTCGCATTGCTCCCTAACGACTATCGAACCATGGTTGAAGTCCGCAACAATGGTGTGCCGTTGATCGTACAAGCACCTCGAGCAGGCATCACTCATGCAATCCGTGAATTGGCCTCAAAACTTGAGGGAACGAACCAACAAATCGGAGAAGATGGTAAAGCAGTGGTGAAAGCTGGCGAAAGTAAGTGGAAAAAATTCTGGCCAGGAACCAGGTAACGTAAATTCGTTGACACCAACGAAACGCCTGATTGTTCCTGCTGTATTCGACGAGAGGCAGCCGCTTAGATATCGCTGTTCTCAACCCAGCGGATCAAGCTTCGTACCATCACGCCAGTTGCACCGGCATCCCTTGATGGCTTGGCCCCATCAGCGAATGCGGGACCTGCGATATCGATGTGAACCCAAGGCACGTCGCCCACAAAGTTTTCAAGGAACTTGGCGGCCGTGATCGCGCCCCCCCAGCGGCCCTCACCAACGTTCTTAATATCTGCCACTTTACTTTTGACCTTTTCGTCAAAGAGATCGAACATTGGCAGTTGCCACACTGGTTCCCCCTCCGTTCCAGCAGCGGCTTGGATCTCATCGCAAACTCCCTGATCATTTGTCATCAAACCTGCAATATCCGTTCCCAAAGCCACCATGCAGGCACCCGTGAGTGTGGCAAGATCAACCATCGCTCGTGGCTCATGTTGGATTGCGACATCGAGCGTATCGGCAAGCACCACACGACCCTCGGCGTCAGTGTTGTGAATCTCAATCGTTTTTCCGCTTCGTGTCTCAATCACATCACCCAATTTGTAGCTGTCACCGCTGACCATATTTTCAGCAAGTCCACAAAATCCGATGACATTGCGTTTCAGTCCGAGCTTGGCAATTCCATGCATGGCGCCGACGACGGTGGCTGCACCCGCCATATCACACTTCATGTCAAGCATTCCAGCACTGGGCTTAAGCGATAGCCCCCCACTATCAAAAGTGACACCCTTTCCAACCAAAGCCAGCGGCTTTTCTGATCCACCCCCGTTGTACCTCAGGATTAATAGTCGGGGCGATTTGGATGATCCTGCTCCCACCGCGAGAATGGCCCTGCAACCCTCGGCAATCAATCGCTGCTCATCCCAAACTTCCACACTGACAGAGCTTCCCTCAAAAAGAGCAATGGTCTTTTCGGCAAAACTTTCGGGGAAGACAACCGCAGGTGGTTCATTCACCAAACGCCGTGTTTGGTTAATAGATTCACCAATCGCTTGCCCCCGCTGGAGGTTTTCTTGGGAGACACCATGAAACAGAATCTTCTCAGGAACCCGTAATGCTGGCTCGGATTGATAAATCGCCTGTTGCTCACATCCTGACAGAGCACCGGCAACCAGTGCATCATGGGTGTTTGGGGGGAAAGACTCACTCAATGCAACGACAACTGT
>Ga0315315_10007307_pt1 | contig 10222 bp, 5 predicted proteins | sample M140m3416metaG_FD_203699 | JGI IMG/M metagenome (GOLD analysis project Ga0315315, IMG submission 203699) | Ammonia-oxidizing marine archaeal communities from Monterey Bay, California, United States - M1 40m 3416 | ecosystem: Environmental > Aquatic > Marine > Intertidal zone | place: USA... | reverse complement strand
TTCAACCAACAGAGCCGGAACCACAATACTGATCCACACGGGGCCACCCCAGAATGCCACCCCCAAAAGAAACACACCTTCCAGCAGGAGAAAGCCTGTTTTCTGAAATACTGCTGGACTAAATTTATACGTTTTGTCTACCTCGGCACTCATTCAATCAATGTACACAGAACTGCATAAACTCCCACAACATCGCAGTAACTCCGTCAGGCGATCATATCTTGAATGACCTCACCACCAAACTGAGAGAGTTGCTTATGCCGCCCCGCATGAAGATATGTCAGTTTATTGTCGTCAAGACCGAGCAGATGCAGCATTGTCACATGAACATCTCGAATTGGATGGACACACTCAGATGCCTCGGCACCAAGCTCATCTGTCGCGCCGACAACACCAGGCTTAACACCTCCACCTGCAAATAACATCGTCATAGCCTTGTTATTATGCCCCCGTCCTAAGGCATACACACCACCCCGCTTATTGTTGTCTGGTGTTCTCCCAAATTCACCAGTCCAAACGACAAGTGTATCTTCCAGTAGACCACGCTGTTTGAGATCTCGAAGAAGACCAGCCATGGGCTTATCAACACTCTTGATTCGAGACGTGTGCCCCTGTTTCAAGTAGTCATGACTGTCCCAGCCTCCACTAAAAATTTGTACAAACCGGACGCCATTTTCTACCAAGCGACGAGCGAGCAGACACTGCCTCCCGAAAGCATCTGTAACAGGCTCATCAACACCATACATTTTTAGTGTCTGCGCTGACTCCGTTGAACAGTCAATAACATCTGGGATTTCTGTTTGCATCCTGAAGGCCAACTCATAGTTGGCTATCCGTGCCTGTAGTCGTTCGTCTTCCGCAGAAAGCGCCTCAAGATGTCGCCGATTGAGTTTTGTCAACTCTTCGATCATCCTTTGTTGTTGACCATGCCCACGATGAACTGGTGTTGCAAGGTCAAGAAGTGGAGAACCCTCCGGCCGCAACCGTGTCCCCTGATAGTACGGCGGTAGAAACCCATTGGACCAATTTGTTGAGCCACCTTGCGGCAATGCTAACTCGGTCATCACAACAAAGGCGGGCAGATTTTCATTTTCTGTACCCAAACCATAGGTCACCCACGACCCTAAAGCCGGGTCACCACCAAGCCGACTACCAGTATTCATGTGAAATAACGCTTCTGGATGATTCAGTGATTCTGCCTGACATCCACGGTAGTTACAGAGCTCATTGGCAACATACGGATCCGTCATGTACTTCCATTGATCGCACATCTCAATACCGTTGTCGCCCGCATGCTGAAAGCCGAATGGGCTCCCGACAAAGAATTTATAACCCTTTTCCAAGCCACCTGGAAGTTGGGACTCTTCTTTGTGTCGCTGAGTAAGTACAGGCTTCGGATCAAATGTGTCCATATGACCAGGCCCCCCCTCCATAACAAGCATGATGACTCGCTTTGCTCGCGGCGCGAACATTGGAGGTTGCAGTGCAAGCGGTGACCTTCGTGCATCTTCAGCCTGGAGAAGATTACTGAGCGCAACTGGCCCCAGACCAGCACCGAGACTCAGTAGCAAATTGCGTCGACTTGTCGAAAACATAACATCACCATTTAGTCCACAAAAAGAAACTCATTTGTATTCATAAGCAGCAGACACACATCTGCCAAAGCACGGCCCTCTAAGCTAAGATCCTTAACCTTTCGGTCTGCTTCATACTCTGAAAATTTTGGCAGGATCTCACAATACTCGAAAGGCAGCCCGCTAATTTCTTCCACGAGCGACCGGGTGATCTCCGTCGGATACACCGGATGCTCAAAATTCGCCACACCGTGACTCCGCACTGCGGCCTCAAAAAAAGTTTCTAACTGGCTGATCTCTGCATCAACAGCGTTTCGCGCCAGTATTTGCTGAAAAGCTTTTTGAATTACCTCGGTTGTGCTGGCAGATTTTCTCATGAGTTGATCAGCCAGCGCAACGGCTCTGCCTGTCATAAACTGACTATTCAAAAGCGTTAATGCCTGAGGTGTGACCGATGCATCGTCTCGTAACTCACACGACTCATTCGGATTCGGCTGATTAAATAGTTCTAAGAATGGGTCCGCCAGGCCACGGCAGTGATAGGTATAAATCGTACGGCGGCTTCGGTCATCGCGACATTCTGAGGGCTGATAGGCAGGAGCCAGAGAAAACTGAATCATTCGTGGCTGCAGAGCAACCTCCATATTCATTTCTGGAAAGACTGGAATTCCACCATCACTGTGAACCAACTCACCACTGACTGCAAGGAGTGAATCCCGTATCTCCTCCGCCGTCAACCTTCTCCGACGAAAGTGTGAGAGCAACATATTTTCGGGGTCGACTACTGCAAGCTTCTCTGCACCCACCGGAACGACTGACCGCTGATACGCATCTGAAAGAACAATCTCTCTATGAAGCGTTTTGATACTCCACCCTGACTTAAGAAAACGGCGTGAAAGATAATCAAGCAACGCAGGGTGCGTCGGCTTCCCACCTTTCGCACCAAAGTTATTTGAATTCGTAGCCAACCCACTCCCGAAATGATACTGCCAGATACGATTTACAATACTTCGTACTGTTAACGGGTTACGAGGATTTGCAATCCAGTCTGCAAGTGCCGTCCTGCGACCGCTTACGTCGTCGGTAAGAAGATGCGGGGCACCTTCTTTTCTAGCTCTCAGTGATACAGCGCTCAGAACACCAGGAAATACTTTTGCTCCCGGAGCCTCAAGACTGCCCCCAGTAAGAATAAATGAATCTATCTGTGGTTCTTCATCACGGAATACGGTGAACGCTCGAAGTTTCCTCGCATTCTGGCTTCTTTTTGGCATGCCCCGGGTACTAAACACGCTCTGCACAAGAGGCTGAAAACGTTCAAGACGGCGTTCCCAAATCCACTCATCCTGACGCCGCACTTTAAGCATTCCGGCCTCGACGTGGCTCAAGCCAACATGACGAGGTGGCTTTTTCTCATCCGGATCTCCCTTTCGTTCTTGTTCATTTTTGTAAGGAAGATCGTGTTCCCTATACCATGTTTTTGCTGCTGCTTCCTGCTTTTCAACAAGCTGGTTCATCTCACTTCTGGCAAAGGAGAGCATTTTCCCGACAAACTTCTCCTCTGACTCAAACCGATCACGAGACTCAACATTCAAAAATGGTGCTGCACGCTCCACAGGGAAAGTTGTTGCGAATGCTGCGTACATTCCGTAGTAATCCCGAGTTGGAATAGGATCAAACTTATGATCATGACATTTGCAGCAGCGGAGAGTCTGTGAAAGGAATGTCTGGCCGGTAATGTTGACAACATCATCCAGATAAAGCTGCCTCGCCTGATCCTCATCCACCATTGCATTATCCCACGGACCAAGTCTTAAAAAGCCAGTTGCAACAAGCAGCTCTGCCTCTTCCTGAGTATATTGACCCTCCAATTCAATTTTTCGCAGTGTGCTAAAGAGTTCTTTCCCCTCGAGCCCATTTTTCTCAAGCCGTTTTTTTACGGATACCTTGGCAAGCTCATCTCCTGCCAACTGTTCCTTTATAAATTCGTCGTATGGCTTATCGTTGTTGAAGCAACGAATCACGTAATCGCGATACCGCCACATATTTGATCGCTCATAGTCATTACTCATTCCAGCAGTATCAGAATATCGGGTAATGTCGAGCCAATGCCTGGCCCATCGTTCTCCATACCGCGGACTCGCCAAAAGCCGATCCACGACATCTTCGAATGCCTTCTTATTATCGCGGGCATATGCCTCTACAAAAATGGCAATTTCTTTTGCTGTCGGTGGCAGGCCGTGAAGATCAAAGAATATTCTCCGAAGCAATTCCGTAGGCGATGCCTGGGGCGATGCCACAAGATTCACTTCTGCCAAACGTTTATTCACAAAAAAATCGATTGCGTCTTGTTGCTGCACATTTCTGGGCAAGTCATTTTCCACTACCGTCAATTGCTTAAACGCCCAAAGATCTTCCTCGGCGTACGGTCGGCCTGTCCACTCCTTACTTGTACCGCCACTCGTTTTCCATCGAACCATCCCGGGATCAAGGATGGCACCCCGCGAAGCTTCACGAATCACCTGTTGTCGCTCAAGTGAGGGCCATGGGGCTCCCGCACCAACCCATCGCTCGACCATTGCAATCTCGTTTGGTGACAGACGCTCGCTCTCCTTTGGTGGCATTTCCTGGTCCTCCCACCGAATGGCACCAAGCAGCGTGCCCTCAGATGGATCACCTGGTACAACTGCGACATCACCTGACTCACCCCCACATAACAAAGCTTTTCGAGAAGTCATCAAATACTCCCCTCGCAACTCATCACCTTCACCGTGACATCCGAAACACTTGTTCCTGAGCAACGGTAGCACTTCAAGAGTGAAAAGCTCCTCCGGGCTACGCTCCACGGATGGCGGCACCACCTCACCAGCAACAACGCTGCTTCGCCCCTCAATCGACACGAAAACACAGACGACCATCAGGCTCATAATGACGCAGCATCCAAACACGGAGCATGTGCGATGGAATCGACTTTTTCCATTTGATACTGAAACAATCATCTTCATTCTCCAACACTACTTTCCGCATAAAGCCTTGCAACATCACTCGCTGTCAAAGCACCATCAAAAATCAGAAACTCGTCTATTGCACCGTTAAGATTCCTACATGTGAACTCTTCATCTGTTCGGTACATTGGGTCTGCCCAATTCGCAATCGAAGCGGAACCAATATGGACCAACGGAACCGTTGCATGCTCCGGTATCGCCTCCATGCTGACCTGCTTTCCATTAAGATAATGAGCGACCTCACCTCTTCTGCGGTCGTATGTCACCGCAAGCATGTTCCACTCTCCACTCATCTCATCTCGCCATATATCTGGTGAATAAAACACAGTTTGTCGCCAACTTGTGCCCTTTCGGTGCGGATGTTTCACTGAGAAGAAGATCCTGCCATCCTTTTGAATCTGCCAATGAGGCTTACCCTCATCATGCCCGTCAGTTAAGAAAAGTGAATTGAACAAATTACTTAGGCTATTAATTCTTACCCAGCAGACCATTGAAAGATTGTCCATCTCATCCGGCATTGCAACTCGGGCTCGACTCCCATACCTCGTATAGTCATATGCTTGACCCGCATGCCCCCAACGGTTGGCACAAACCGCCGCTCCAACAACTGCTGCGGTTGACGCCTGCGAGGTACCACGAGCAAGGTTATCAAGTGTCCGACTTTGACTGTTACCAGAACATCGATAACACGCTACAAGCCGATCATCACGCAACCACTCTTGCAATGCCACACCCCATGCCTCTTCGCGCGAGGAGATCTTGTCCTGAACGGCACGAGCTACTGCAAAAGAACTCGCCACGCGAACCGGCACTTCGAGTTTTTCAGGCTGGACGACTGCTTGACGAACTCTTAATGACTCGCCTTGACTAAATCGAAGTTCTGGCTCCTCAGCCCGCAGAAGACCAATCTCTCCCTCTAAGACGGTGAAGTCGGTGATACCTCCGTCTACATGCACACTAAATTCTGTGCCATAGTCAATAATTTCTCCCGCGGCCGTCACAACCTGAAAGCCGTGAGCAGCATCAGGAACATACGCTCGAACCGTCCCCTTATTCAGCTTTACAGCCATTGGAGAATCAATGGTGAATTCAGTTTCACCCTCAATGACTAATTGCACACCACTAAATAATTCCAGGTGCATGACACCCGACTGAACATGGTGTTTGCCCCGCGGCAGCACAGCACCAGACAACACAATCGGACTGTCCCAAAGAACATCTGCTTGACTCACTACAACTGCTACCCCAACTACCGGCACGTCAGTTACCAGTAGGCCAGACTCGGGTGTAAGGTATTTCTGATCTGAACTCCGGCGCGAACTCAGTACAACGCACACCAAAGCAATCAAAACCGTCGAAAACAGTGCCGCCTGCAGCATTCTTCCTGACACACGACGACCACTCCGGATTGTTCTGTGCCCATCGGCGAGCTGGTCATCTTCAGCAGCCTCGACAATCGGTGACGACCCAAGGGAGCCTGCCCTAATTGCACGTTCCAGCGAATCTTCAAAGCCTACTCGATCGAGATATGCCCTCCTGTGTTTTTCACTATCTATCAACAGCGTTTCGAGCTTCTGCACATCACGTGTACTTGCACGTCCATCGAGGGCACTCGTTGCAAGTTCTTCCAACTCATTCTCAGGCGTATCACTTTGTTGCTCTGTCATTCTTGCCCCATTTTCATTTGTCTACTTGGCGTTCAAGAGGCTTCTCAACCTTGCTCATTCATGATTCATTTTTGCTTCGACACATGCCTTGAGAGCTTTTCGAAGCCGATGTAACGACACTCGTACACCGGCCTCCGACCGCCCAGCTTCCTCAGCAAATGCTCGAAGCGTGTTCTTTCCAGAATATCGATTCTCCAACAGCACACGATCTTCCTCACGCAGAGCTTGAAGGCAGCCCCGAAGCGCCTTGGCTGTTTCGTCACTGTCATCAGCATCCTCTGTCACAAAGAGCATCTCTTCAGCCTGTTCCGAGAGCACGGTCTCTTTCCTTCGAATCTTATCCCGCCTGTGAGCGAGAATTTCATACCGCACAATCGTATTGATCCACTTTCGGAAATTTGTCCCGTGCACGAACGTGTTTCGCTTCTCCCACGCAACAAGATTCGAACGTTGAAGAATGTCACCTGTTGCCGCACCGCAGAAAACAACCGCGCGAATAATACGTCGCAGACGCTCTTGTTCAGAACTCAAAAGTTCAGCGAAGTCATCGTCTGTCATGTGCTTCCTAAACCTTCTTCTACATGAGTAGACTCCGCAACCGGAACAAACGTTAACGGCCGCGGCCAAAAACTACAGGAAAACACGTTTCGTAGTATAAAAGTCCCATCAACGGTACCATCCGCCCTACCGATTCGTACTGTTTCCACTATTAACGACCGTCACCCTCATACGTAATCTGACCATCCTGAGGCGGCGGTGGCCACGGGTATGTCCCTGCTTCCCATACCTGCTGCTGTTCACGCCGAGCCTTCTCAACGTGAGACCGTATTTCCTCCGGAGTGGAGGCATTCTCAAGCTGCCCATAAACAAATGGAAGGGCGGGATCCATAACGTGGGAGAGATCACCTAACGGTGGTCGCTCTGCTGATAGCGCAAGAATTCTTTCCCGCAACTCGATCACAATTTCAGGGTGTAACTCAGATACATCATCGTGTTCATAAGGGTCAGTTTGCAGATTAAATAGTGCCTCCCCAACAAGCTTCCACTGCCCACTCCGCATTGAAGGAAGTCGAACACTTCCAGTGGCCTCAATGAGCATCTCTGTCCTCTGACTTTTCTTACCTTCAAAAATAACACTACTCATATCATGACCATCAAGTGGAAGGGCTTGTTTCGTTGAGCCGCCTCCGATGGAAACAAGTGTTGAAAAGAGATCTGTAACATGCATCAGTTCCTTACAAACTGATGTCGGCGTAATGACTCCAAGCCATCGAAATACGCAGGGCACACGAATGCCACCCTCAAAGGTCGTATTTTTTGTGCCTCGCCACGGCCGATTGACTTCCTCGGTGAGTCCACCGTTATCATTTGTAAAAATAATCAATGTATTTTCTGCAATCCCTAACTGTTCAATGGAGTGCACAATTCGTCCAACCGCTTCATCAAGGCACCGAATTGCAGCACCGCGTTTATCAAAGACGTTCCGGTGCCGGGGAATCTCCTCAAGGGGACCATGAATTGCATTAAACGCTACATAATGGAAAAATGGCTTTCTTCCCTCTGCATGCATGGTCATGAGCCGAATAGCCTCATCAGCGATGAGATCTGTTGAATACCCTTTTTCCAAAACTGGCTGCTGATCCCTATGCCAATCAAAAACACAGAATGGTTGTGGGGCATTGTGCGGAATGAGATACGAGTTGTAATCAATACCCCATCCATAATGCCCGTACTGATGATCAAACCCACGAGCCAATGGAAGATGCTCAGGCAACCACTCGCCGAGGTGCCATTTTCCGATCATGGCAGTTGTATAGCCAGTCTCGTGGAGGGCATCAGCTAGTGTTCGTTCCCGTGGGTTGAGTCCATGAATTCGTCGCGTTGGTGTTCCGTCGGTCAGTCTGGCTAACGGAATATCAAGGAGCGCAAGATAATCTGGCTTCCCAAAGTCCTCACTCCTCCAATCCATCCACTGACGGAACGGATACCGTCCAGTTAACAATGCACTCCGTGAAGTCGCACAGACTGGGGTCATATAAAATTGATGAAGCCGCATGCCATCTTTGGCAAGTTGATCAATCATTGGTGTAAGCCGCACATCACCACCATGGAAACCAGGGTCTGCCCACCCAAGATCATCTGCAAGAATTAAAACAATATTTGGGCGATCATCTAGGCGGTCATTGAGGCGACTACCGGTCTGGGAGTCTGGCTCATCAGCTTTTCCCCAAAGAGAAAGAGAAATGACACTGAATGCACAACACACGACCAGCACAACACCAGACGAGAGAAACCCCTTAAAAAATCGCCACACCATAAGAACTCATCCTTTTTTGAGAGCCACCGAAGACATCTTCCACCCTGCAATTCCTCTTGGTTGGTATAGTACTACGTTTGTGAGGCTGGCATGGCAGGTCAAGCACAATTCTACGAACCCATAACACTTACGCCAGAATATATTCAACACAGATGTCTCTACCCATCAGGACACCACATTCTATGAATTTTTCTCGACTCATGTGCATCATGTCATTCTTCCTTACGTTGCCTGCAATCGCAGCAGATCAACCAAACATTCTCTATATCATGTCTGACGATCATGCTGCACACGCCATCTCCGCTTATCAGGGCCGCCTAGCTGAAATTGCGCCGACACCACATCTTGATCGACTCGCAAACGAAGGCGCGCTGTTCACAAATGCCTTCTGTACAAATTCCATTTGCTCTCCGTCACGGGCCTGCGTCATTACGGGTCAATACAACCACACGAATGGCGTGTTTGACCTCGGCGGCAGAATCCAACCAGACAGACAAATGCTTCCTCTCCAGATGCAGGACGCTGGTTACGAGACAGCGATGATTGGAAAATGGCACCTAAAGGCTGAACCGGCTGCCTTCGATTACTACTGTGTCTTGCCGGGACAGGGCAAATACCATGATCCGGAATTTCGAATTCGAGGAACAAAACCATGGGGTAAGAATACGATCGCTTTTGAGGACAAGCATGTCACGGATGTAATCACTGATCTTTCGATAGAGTGGCTCGAACACAAACGCGACAAATCAAAACCATTCTTCCTCATGCACCACTACAAGGCACCGCACGATTACTTTGACAATGCACAACGATACGAATCATATCTTGCCGATATCGACATTCCGTCACCTGCCTCACTTTGGAAGATGAACCCGCACTTCGGCTCACTTGCTACGCGTGGCGACCGCGACGAACTTGTCCCACACATTGGTACATCGATCGGCGGAAGAAACCCTCGCCGTTCATACCTCAGCGACTTGCCATCACGATACCCAGATGAATTCCCTATTAACTTTGATCCAAATGACTACTCGGATGATGAAAACAAAAAATTCGCCTACAACGCATACCTGAAAAAATTTCTGCGCTGTGTCAAAGGCATCGATGACAACATCGGTCGGCTTCTTCAGAAACTTGAAGCATTGGGGCAACTTGACAATACGATCATCGTGTACACCGCGGACCAGGGCTTCATGCTCGGGGAACACGACTATCAGGACAAGCGGTGGATGTATGAACAGTCTCAGCGAATGCCACTCATGATTCGTTACCCAAAACGGGTGAAACCCGGACAACGGTTTGACACACTTATTGAGAACGTCGACTTCGCCCCTACGCTTTTGGAATACGCTGGAGCAAGTATTCCAAGTACGATCCAAGGACAATCGTTTCGCTCGCTGCTTGAAACCGGCCGCGAACCCGATAGCTGGAAGAAGGAAACCTACTATCGATACTGGATGCACATGGCCCATCACGACAACCCCGCACACGTCGGTATTCGAACGAAAACGCACAAGCTTATCTTCTACTATGGCTGCAACTATGACGGTGGCTACCGTACGCCACCGGGCTGGGAACTTTATGATCTTGCCAGTGACCCTGCTGAAACGATCAACCTATACGACAACCCCGAGAACACTGACCTCGTGGCCGACTTAAAGG
>Ga0315315_10007304_pt1 | contig 10224 bp, 11 predicted proteins | sample M140m3416metaG_FD_203699 | JGI IMG/M metagenome (GOLD analysis project Ga0315315, IMG submission 203699) | Ammonia-oxidizing marine archaeal communities from Monterey Bay, California, United States - M1 40m 3416 | ecosystem: Environmental > Aquatic > Marine > Intertidal zone | place: USA... | reverse complement strand
CTGTTGTCGTAAGCGTCTTTCATACACGCGTGCAAATCCATCGCCGTATCAAAGTTAGGTATCCTTTGAACAATCGTTACCGTTTCGTCATGTTCACGCGCACTTTTTTGTGCGCTAGCAAACGATAAGGGATCAAGTACTGCATCAAGGCGTGTATCAAGGCGTCTTGCTGTTGCACGACCAGTTGCGTACGCATGTTGTTGCAAGTGGTTTCGCATCATGTTGTTCGCGTTTTCGGTGGATGAGGTTGTCGATCAATAGCAACCCAAAAAAAAACAGAAAATGAGCTTGTTTTTCCAGATACCCCGACCGCTGCACAGGAAGCAAGCAAGCGAGCAAGTACAGGAAGCACAGAAAGCAAGCACAGGAAGGGAGGAAGCGAGCAAGCAAGCACAGGAAGGGAGGAAGCGAGCAAGCAAGCACAGGAAGGGAGGAAGCGAGCAAGCAAGCAAGCAAGCACAGGAAGGGAGGTCGTATTTTTTGCGAGAGTGGCCGGAAGGGCGATGGTGGCAGTGGCGGGAACGAGCGAATTCTAAAAAATGTTCAGCGTAGCTTTTAAGTTCCCGCAGTTCATCGGTAACCGTTTTCCGGCTATTTTGAATACCCCGGAACAAATGAATGTATTGCAAATCAAGGGTGATCTTTAATATTTCTGTGACCGACCCGTTTTTTTACAGTCCACATGACAGAACATATTTCACCAAAATCAAATTAAAGTAATTTGGTAAAAATGAAGTAATATGATATATATGAATTACCTTTTGATGTAAATTGATAAAGAGTAATATGGAATTAATGACATTCTGACCCTTAATGATGTCACGTATTTGATTCGACAAAGCTACAAACACATGAACGCTGACGCTTTGGCCGCAGCCGCAGCCGCTGGTTGCGTGTGTGTTCGTCGTTGTCGATGTATTGTATGGCTCGCATTTGTCCGTTGTCCGAGAAGAGTGGGTGGGGGAATTCGGCTGCGGTCATCTGGCTGCGGTCAACTGACTGCGGTCATCTGGCTGCGGTCAACTGACTGCGGTCATCTGGCTGCGGTCATCTGGCTGCGGTCATCTGGCTGTGCTTGTTGTTCTGCTTGTTGTTCTGCTTGTTGTTCTGCTTGTTGTTCTGCTCGTCGCGTCACGGTGTTGTCGTGTCGCTGTGTCGCTGTGTTATCAGTGTGTCGCTGTGTCGTCGTGTTGTCGTGTTGTCCTGTCGGCGTGTCGTCGTGTCGTTCGTGTCGTCGTGTCGTCGTGTTGTCGTGTTGTTCTGCTTGTTGTGTCGTTCGTGTCGCGCTCAAATGAGCGTGTCCGATTTTTTTTTGTTTTCGGAGAAACAACCCATCCACAGAACATCCACAATGCCGCCGCACCAGCACGAAGTAGAACGCATTGAACGGCGACGGTCGTCAACCGGCCGTGTTCAATACCTTGTGAGATGGAAAGGGTACAAGAGCCGCCTAACCTGGGTCGATCACAACATCCTTGTGGCCTATGTACCAGAGCTTATACAAGACTTCGAATCCGAGGTGATAGTGATACAAGCATCTCCACAAGCATCTCCACAAGCGTCCCCAAAGAAACAAATACGTGAAGGCAGATCAAGTCCCGCGACAGGCCCTGCCAACCGTTGTGCTGCGGGGGACGGCGGGGTGGCTACTGCCGTAGTTGGTCGAGCAGGGACTGGTCAGTCCCAGGCGAAACGTAAACTGTCAACCGAGTCCTCTGCGTTGCCAGGACTGACCACTGACGATGAAGACAGTGACTACCAACCTTGCAAAAGTGCGGCCGTTGCCGCTGCTGATGCCGATGCCGCACCGCTTTCCGCTGCTGCCAAGAAGAAGAAGCGCCAGACCAAGTGGAAAGTCGAGCCAGGACTTTCAGTGATACGCAAAGCCGTCTATCTTTGCCGCAACGGCGATGCCAACATGGCCCAAATCAGGCGCACCCTTGGCGTGCCTGTGCCAACACTGCGCCGCTATGTTGAGAAATCACAGGATCGTACCAACACGCAGTTCTACCTTGCTGAAACTGTAATGGAGCGCCAGGGACGCATATTGAGAGAGGCCTTTGAAAAATTCGGTATGTCGTCCGAAGAATCCATTGCTGTTGCGCAGCAGCAGCCACAACCACAGCAGCAGGCACAGCAGGCACAGCCACTGCGTAAGAAGCAGCCACAGCCACAGCAGGCACAGCCACAGCGCAAGAAACAGCAGCAGCCACAGCAAAAAAAGAAACACACCCCTGTGACAACACCAAAAGTGATTTATTTTGCATTTGTGAAGGATCTGAATTGGGGCACACTACGCAAAATGTACACACGTGTGTGCATTAGCACTTTGCCGTGCTTGCTGCGCAGTACTACAGTTTTAGTGCACCTACCAAATCCGGCACTGGGACGGCAGGTTACAACACAGCACGTGCTTAAAATGAACGTCTCACGAGCTTTCGCAAAACCAGTCGAATTGTTCCTTTGGAAGAGCCCCCTTCGTGCGCGTTTCGCGATGGACGACATTGTTTTGGACATTGCCAATGAAGATTTCTGCGTGTGTTTGTTCAAAAAAGTCAAGAAATGCTTGTCACTCGGTGGTCTGTGCAGTGGAGAACCACTGTTTGTAAATATGTGTTAAATAATTACTTCTCTTTCTCAGCAAGTTGCTGTTTCAATTCCTGCACCTCTGTCAACAAATGCTGGACCACACTGGTCGTGTGCACGTGTATGCTAGAGTAGTCCAATGCCAGTGAACCGTCAGCAGTTTGAAGAACCAAATCACTATCCAAAAGCTTAGCCTGTTGGGCAAGAAAACCGGTCTTTTGTTTGCCACTTCCATTCTTATACTGGTAGGAGTGTGGTTGAAGACCCGTCACGATTTTGAGGGATTCCTGCAGTTCCGTCCTCTGGATGTTTTGCTTCTTTCGTTCGTCGGACACCTGGTAGAACTCATCACTCACCAATTCCGAACAGTGCTGCCGTCCGTCGATACTGACGTCGCCTGCGACATGAAGAGTGACGTTCTCCGTATCCGTTGCCGCCAAAACGCCGCGTCGATTTGCAGTGAACTGCTGCGGAAGATATGAGTTGGGATCGAGTCTCGTGAAGGTCCGCATGTGTGTTCGTTTTGGAAGAGACTTTCAAAAGCACGCAAATACATAAAGGATGTCCAGCACAACGTTTGCCGAGAACGTGCAACAGGAGCTCCAGCAGTCGAGACTGGCAAAGACAATCGTCCTCAACCAGATGCGGCTCATGCAGGCGTTTGCGACGGTCAATCCAGATATCCAAATCAGCATCGAAGTGCCGACGAAACCACACCCGACCAAGTGGCATTTGGTTGGGTTACCTGAACTAGACAAAGAGCGGGCCAAAGAGCAAAGCAAGCTGTCAACATTCCAATTTGATGGCTATCAAGCGAGCAGCAGCGTGAAGCGCTCGTTCCGAAAAAAATGGATAGCAGGTCCGAGATATGCTGATTGCTGCGAGACAGCTTCCGAAGAAGACCAGACGTTTGTCCACAACCTGGTGTATTCAACCGGATCCGACAGTGCCGGGGCTCAGAGCAGTGATCCCACCACTGACGTTGCCGCCACTTCTGATACCGAGTGACTGTTCAATTGTTGGTGCGCGATTTTGCACTGTTGTTAAAAAAAAAGAATCCCAAAACGAAAAACAACGACATTTACTAATATGTCCGCTCAATTGGTAAGACGCGCCGTCGCAAATGTGGAACGCCGTATTCGCCAACACGCTAGCAGCAGCTACCAACGCTGGGTTGCGAGTTTGGCACCACTGGTTGTGCAGCGCATCGTCGACCGCTGCAGGAGCAAACTGCCTTCCCAAGACACAGACGACGTCCTCCCACTTGACAACGCTGTTAAAATCCTTCGCAACTTGATGGACAGCACGGAACTGCACACGAAGGAAGCTGTTCTGCAACGAATGTACAGTGCTGTCGAGCACTTGTCGAACGTTTTTAGTAGAAACTACTTAAATGTCCGAGGAAATGGCATCCGTTGTGCGTCGGGAGCTGGATTCAACAACACGCGCACGGTGCTGACAAACCCGGACCAACACGCCAACACTCCCGACATGTTGCAGAGCAAACGACTGCGACTCGCGGATACGTACGAACGCATGTACAACAAACAGTTTGTTTGAGTAAAATTTACACAACAAATCATATCTTCAGTCCTGTTCGTATTCTTCTTCTTCTTCTTCATCATCTTCTGTACTGCCCGTGACCTCCTGCTCTGCCTGTGCTTTCTGTGCTTCCTGTGCTTCCGTCTCTCGCTTCGCACTCTCCTGTCGAGCGATTTGCTGCTGTGTGATTTGCTGTTCGACCCAGGCTCGGTGCGGATCGTCTCGCACAATCATTTCCAAAGCGTTGACACGCTTGAACAAGCTGGATACCTCCTGTGCCAGAGCCATAAAATGTCGGATGCCAAAGTAGCCCAGTCCAACTACAATACCTACAACCGCAACCAGTGCCAGTGACAACATGTTGCGTTACTTCTTCTTTTTTTTCCTGGACTTGAGAATGAACAACGAGCAGTGCAACACAGTCCAGCTTCACGGCAAAGCAGCTACCAACGCAGACAGACTTGAACATTGTGGGTATACGTATGTGTTCAAACATGATTTAGTTTGAAATTTCAAAAGCTATTTCGGGCACTTGACCACACCCACCACCCACTCTAAAGCCTCTGCCAGTGCGCGTCCAGAATCCTGCACAGTCTCTGGAAGGGTCGCGTCTGGGCGGAGCAGTTCGACCTCGACGTTCCAGCTGTGTTTTGTCTTGCAAGATGTACTATATTCGACGGAATGTGTCAGGTCCAGACGCACGTGTTTGTTCAACTCTACAGAGTCTCGCTGCCGGACGCGCCGAAACACCGGGACAGGTGGTACGGGTGTTGCCTCCTCCGTCGCTACCAAACTGAAACAGGCTTCTGGAACGTGCACGCCATCCACTTTCGTTGCACGTGAGAACCACTGCGATGTTTGTGACCCAGACCGAGTGTACCAAAAACTCATCAAATTTGCTTCAATGAAACCTTCTATGCTGCTAAATAATGGTGGAAGATTCGTCAGTTGGTGCAACACACAAACCTTCCATTTCGTTTTGATGTCTGGGATATCCTGTCCATTGCAGCCCGCCTGTCTCTTCAAACTGCGCACGTAGGACTCGGACTCGGTCGCTGGAAGGTCTGCTTCTGTGCTCTGCACAAGCTTAGTGAACAGAGGGTCGGTGAAGGACACCGGAACGTTGACACGAATACTTTCCAGTTTGCGCTGGACGTGTACGTTGCTTTCCCTTTTGATCGCCCGCACTCCGCCTTCGTAGTACCAGACGTCGTCATCGGTGTGTGTGCAGTTCGGCATATCCATAAGTGCAGACCGTATTTGTTTGAACTGGCGGGCGCTTAGTGTCGCCCGGATCTCCCATTCCGTCTGTCCTGTCCGCACGTCGTTGGAGTGGGCACACAGCCTCTCTGCAAAAAAAGTTTCCAGTATTTTAGGAGTTTGTGTTTCAGTGGCTGGCCGTTTGGAACCAGACAACATTTTTAAAAAAAAGATGGCAAAGCTTCCCAAACGATTTTTGGACATGCGCTACAGGGTGCACACTCTCCTCACGAAGCGACTAGAGGAACTTCCGTTTGAAATTCAACCTACACTTTTGCCGCAAATCGCTGCCGTTGTCGAGCACGCTGTGTTTGAGGTGGCTCCTGAAACGAACGTCACGATCTACGCGCAGATGGCACGGGAAGTGATCGCAGCAGCAGGCGCTTGCAGTACAGCGCCACCGGATATGGATTGGATGGAGTTTGCCTGTGGACTGTCGTCTGCGGCACTTGCTCCCCCTCCGTTTTTCGACGAGGAATCCGTCCGGCAGAAGCGCTTGCAGGCGGCACAGGGTGGTGCCGACGACGTGTCGCACAGAAAGTGCACCAAATGCAACGGTATGGTCGTCACGTTCGAAGCACAGCTTCGATCGGCGGATGAAGCTGGGTCGATCATATATCAGTGTGTCAACCCGCAGTGCGGACACACACACGTCATTCGGTAGCTTACCGGTACATTTGAATTTTTTGTTAATGTTACCGTTTTATTGTTTATCAACTGTTGCTGGGTGCTGGGGGCTGGGAGAACCTACCGGTAAGTACGGGCTGATGTTGAATTGTTTGAAACACTGAGCGAGATATTTCGTGATTTTTTTGTTCTTTGTTTTCGGGAAACAAGGGAGTTTGTGTTGCTTCTGCTGGTGCTCGTTGTGCTGCTTCATCGCTTTGATGAGTCGGTTGAACTGCTGTTTGCTTACTTTGGGTGCTTTTGGTTTCTCGTTTAGGTGAACAAACGGGTACCATCCCTCTTCGTAATACGCCGCCAGTCTCCGGAGCAGTTGCGGCAGGCGTGTGTGATCCCGTCCGTGTCGTTGATTGACGTTCCAGACCTTGCCTTCCAAACAGTTGCAGGCAGAACACAATACACCCCGGACGAGTCCGTTCCCGTGCTCGCCGTTTGGGTCCGAGCGCCGGCGCTTGTGCTGGTGGTCGAGGCAAGCACCTTGCTTCCCACCGCCGCTCTCGTTGAGCACCGCGTCGCAGATAGTACAGCGCGAATTCTGTTCTTTCAAAATGCGCTTCCTCAGTCCGACGTGCTCTTTTTTTGTGGCAATTTGTGTCACTCTTGCGTGAGTGCCCTTGACCAGCGCGACCAGGTCCATTTCAATTTCAACTACCGTTTTGTTTTTTTGAAAACAATGAAAAAAACAAAAGCTGACAGGCTGGATTGACAATGAACACGCGCGCGGAACAGTTCAAAGAATTTGTTGTGAAGCACTTTTCACCGGCTTCTTCTTCTTTGATTGCAGGTGGTGCGAAAAAAAAAGACAGTGTGTTGTCGAAAATGAAGTTCCCCCGCGACCTATCGGTCGTGCTCGAGCAGTTGCAAACTGCTCAGTCCCGGCAGCGCCACCGTCGCTCGGGTAAATCCGCAATGCTTTACGTTCTGCAGGCAAAAGCGTTGAAGAAGGTACCAGGAGCAAAACGAGGTCAACACGCAGGTGTGTGTAAGGTGGGATTGTCCGCCAACGAGCATTTGAACACGCACATCCACCGCCTGCGACAGTACCTATTTCACTGGGGAAAGGGTGCAAAGCGTTCTTGCAGTGGATGTGATGTGCATTTCTTGACATTCAGTGACTCAAACACCATCCGCAGACTGGAGGCAACGGTCAAAAAGCGGCTTCGCCCACACCTGGCGTACGGATCAGAGTGGTTCCGTGCTTCGCCGAAAACGGTGGTCGGCACGGTGAAGCAAGTGATGCATGATCAAGAAGGCAGATTTAAAGACTGGACGGGGCTTCCAAACAAATCAGTACCATCGCGACCTGCACCGTCAAACATGAAATCACAGAGAAAGCTAACGTTTTAACTCAAAACTTTTTACAACGACGCTTCTTCACGTCGTTCTTCGTTTCTGCCCTTCTTCGATCCTTGCTTTTTTTGATGTGGCTTTTTTCGTTTTTCTCTACGGACACTGCTTCGACAGGTGATGAGTGTTCATCCCACCAAGGTTGTTGCCGCTCATCTTTTACAGAAAGGTATAGTTTGTATTTTGTACTACTGTGTGTACCATTGCGGTAGTACATGTCAAGTACACAGTTAGTGCATTTGTCGTAAAACCAGTACTTGATAAATTTTGGAACGGCTGAAAATATTTGATTTTCCAGAATCGATACTTAGGTGTCGTAGTGTCTCACGACAAGCAACTTGCCAGGACAGAATTATCACGGCTGGCTAGCAATCACAGATTTGAGAAAAGTTGAGATACCGGTAAGTGTCTAAAGTTGAGATACCGGTAATGACTTCAAAACATAAACAGGACAATTACCGGTGTTGAACGGTCATTCTAATATTGCCATACAATTCGTCGAAGGAGTGTTCCCGCGCAAATTTTCAACATTTTCAAATTCAAACGCTGATCAGTCAGTCAAATCGATGAGTTGGGCGCGACGAGAGCAGCTATAACCCAAACAGCAACAAAACTATAAAACTGAAAAAAAAATAAAAAGCCAACAAAAAAAATCAGAAACACCTGAGCAACACCGCAACACCGCAAAACCGCAGCATGAAAGGACGCAAGGGACGAGGGACGAAGTGGAAGGGGAGGGCCGTCGCACAGCCCCGTCTGGCGCTGGACCTGTTTGGTCCTACCCTCAACAAGCACTGCTGTGTGGGCACGGCCGCCGCCACAAAGACGGGCGGCAGGCAGACGACACTGTTGTCGTTGCTGGGAGACGCGGTGGAAGACGTCCAACCAGCTCAATCAGGAGCTCGCGCAATCGACATCCCTGCGCTCGTCCGCACGGCTGTGCAAGAGGGCAACTTGGTGCTCAAGGGCAACGTTGCCTGCCTGGCCTCCGCAGCAGACCAGCAACTCCAGGACGCGCTCACCGAGCGCTTCACTGCAGAGCCTTTCCAGAAGACCAGGCGCCGCCAGAAACGGAAACAAAACCCAACACAATTTCCGTTGTATTCGAAGCAAGCAGGAGGAGACCTGCTGTTCCCGAAGTGCCCTTTCGTGCTGGGCAATTTGGGCTCGTTGGGCTCGCTGGGCTCGTTTGTTTCTGCACCTGCGTCAGACGAGAGTGAGGTCAAGCAAGTCAAGCAAGTCAAGCAAGTCAAGCAAGTCAAGCAGGACAAGCGCTACGCATTCGACGGGCGACTCCGGCCCTACCAGGAAAAGGCGGTCCGGCACGTGCTCGCCCACCTGAAACGACTCCGATGCGGGTGCCTGCAGGCGGACCCCGGTGCAGGGAAGACGTGCATGATGCTCTACATCGCTTCCCAGCTGGGACTGCCCGCACTGATCCTCGTCCCCAACAACAAGCTGCAGCAGCAGTGGTGCACCGAAGTGAACAAATGGCTGCCCAACGCTGTGGTGGGTGTGATCAAGGGGAAGAAGAAGCTGCCCCCGGGCTGCACCGTCGCCGTGTGCACTGTCCAGACGGCGATGCGGCGCTCGGTGCAGCACCCTTCCTTCGCAAGCTTCAAGACGGTGTTTGTGGACGAGACGCACCACATTTCCGCCGCGAGCTTCTCAAAAGCGATGTTCGCAGTCGACCCGGAGTACGTACTGGGTGCGACGGCGACTCTGCAGCGGGAGGACCGTCTGGACGGGTTCATCGAAACCTTGACGGGTCCCTTACTGTACTGCATTGAAGCAGTTCTCGATGCGGAGGTGTGGCCCGTCGTCTACCACCACATGAAGTTCATTACTCTCAAGGACTGGAAGGGGGACCCCAACTACGCGGCGAACGTCAGCCAGCTGGTGGACCACCGCCACCGCACGCGGACGATCTGCAAAGTCATCCGCAAACTCATTGTCGAAGAGAACCGTTTCCCGATCTGCATTGCGAAGCGGAAGCGCCTCTGTCACGACGTGCACCGAATCCTGTCCGCCGCGGGCGTCGACGTCGGCTGTCTGACGGGGGACCTTGCGACGGAGGGAGCCGTCGGCAAGCAGTGCCTTGTCGGAACGGTGGGCCTGCTGGGGGAGGGGTTCAACGACCCCAAACGGGATTGTGTGGTGCTGATGGAGCCGCTCACGGGGCCCGAGCGCGCAGGGCCCGGTGAGACGCCGGACGGTCTGAGGGGCGGCTCTTTGTTTATTCAAGTGTGCGGCAGGGGTCTCCGCGCCAAGAACCAGAACCGGTGCTTGCTGGTGGACTTTGTGGACGCAGGCACGTGTTTCGAAAGCAAGAAGTACGGCAGGAGGCGGTGGTACGCCGCGAAGAATCTGTACATGCGAGCGACCAAAGTGATACACGAACCCAGTGAACCCAGTGAACTCGCCAAAGATTCGCGTTGATTTGCATGTGTGTTTTTTGAATTACTCGTGTAACATTTAACATTACGTTTCGTTGAAAAGACTCAAGTGCCCGTCGTCACTGGTCACTGCTCTGCCTGTCCTGTCTGCTCTGCTTCGCGCTCGGCCTGCAGCAGCCGGATTTGTCCGGCGGACCAAGTCCTCGTCGCGCGATTCGATAAAGCCTGCCCGTATGCATTGTACACTCTGGCGTGCTCCTCGTAATGTGCCGTGCGGTCTGGACAGTGCAGTTCGTAGACATGCGGGTCGTTTAGGTCCCATTTGATGATGGGGTCGGTGGGTACTTCTTGTCCCCAGGCTGTTTTCATGAACATCATCTCGTCGATCCATTCCTGGTGGGTCTTTCGC
>Ga0315315_10007302_pt1 | contig 10225 bp, 9 predicted proteins | sample M140m3416metaG_FD_203699 | JGI IMG/M metagenome (GOLD analysis project Ga0315315, IMG submission 203699) | Ammonia-oxidizing marine archaeal communities from Monterey Bay, California, United States - M1 40m 3416 | ecosystem: Environmental > Aquatic > Marine > Intertidal zone | place: USA... | reverse complement strand
TCTATTTGGTCCTCCAGGAGTAGGGAAAACTTCACTAGGGAAATCGATAGCCGAGTCTCTTGGTAGGAAATATGAGAGAGTTTCATTAGGGGGATTACGTGATGAAGCAGAGATTAGAGGCCATAGAAGAACTTATATTGGAGCGATGCCTGGTAGAATTATTAAGTCTGTTAAGAAAGCTGACTCCTCAAATCCAGTCTTTGTCTTAGATGAGATTGATAAGGTTGCAAGAGATAATCATGGAGATCCTTCTTCTGCTCTTCTGGAGGTTCTAGATCCTGAGCAAAATGAAACATTTCATGATAATTATTTAGAGTTAGATTATGATTTATCAAAAGTGATGTTTATAGCTACTGCAAACTCGTTAGCTACTATTCAGCCAGCACTTAGGGATAGAATGGAAATTATTGAGATGAATGGATATACTATTGAAGAGAAGGTTGAGATTGCTAAGAGACATTTGCTTCCTAAACAAATAGTCCTGCATGGAATTAAAGAAGAACAGTTTACTATCTCGGATGATATTTTAGAAAAGATTGTAGACCAGTACACTAGAGAGTCAGGTGTTAGGACTCTTGAAAAGATGATTAGTAAGATGATTAGAAATGTAGCAAAATCTATTGCTATGGGTCAGGATTTTGATTATTCTCCTAACATTGATGTTGTTGAGAAGGTATTAGGGGCCCCTAAATTTGATAGAGATAAAATAACTGACAATTCAGTCGCAGGTGTTGTTACTGGTTTAGCCTGGACATCGGTTGGAGGTGATATTCTTTTTATCGAAAGTAGTCTGAGTAAAGGTAAGGGTGAGTTAACAGTAACAGGTAATCTAGGTAAAGTAATGAAAGAATCAGTTACAATTGCCATGCAATATCTGAAAGCTCATGCTACTGATTATGATATTTCTTCAGAAGTTTTTGATAGCTGGAATGTGCATGTTCATGTTCCTGAAGGAGCTACTCCGAAGGATGGTCCATCAGCTGGAATTACTATGTTTACCTCTCTAGTTTCATCTTTTACTCAAAGAAAGGTTAAAGAAAAGATTGCTATGACCGGAGAGCTTACCTTAAGAGGGAAGGTTTTGCCCGTTGGAGGGATTAAAGAGAAGATATTAGCTGCTAAACGATCCGGAATACATGAAATTATTCTATCAAGGCAGAATAAGAAAGATATCTTAGAGATTAATGAACAATATGTTAAGGGTATGATATTTCATTATGTAGATAATTTAAAAGAAGTTGCTGATATTGCTCTTTTAATAGAAAAGGTAAAGCATGCTATTGATATTAATTGATTCTTGGTAATAAAATGAAAAGGGGATCGTTTTTAAAGAGAATGCGATATAGATATTTTTTTATAGTGCTTTTTTTCCCTTTCTGTATTCTTGCTCAAGATGGCGGTCAGGATGCCTTCATGTTTATTGATATTGAGCACTCTCCTAGAGTAGAAGCTCTCGGAGGTAATGCGATAGCAATATATGATAATGATGTTGCATTATCTCACACAGTACCATCATTATTAAATAGCTCAATGGATCATGATGTAGCTTTTACATTTGGTGATTACTTTTCAGATATTAGCTTGTTTTCTTTTTCATATGCTAGAGATATTGATGAAATGGGTGTTATAGGGATTGCTTTAAGAGCTATTCATTATGGTGATTTTGAGAGAACTAATGCTGATGGATATAGTGAGGGTAGTTTTATTGCGAATGATCAGGTTCTAACTATTGGACTTGGTAGAAGATTGACTGAGAAATTATCTATAGGAGCAAATGTTAATTTTTTAAATTCTAATTATGACATTTATCATTCTCTTGCTCTTTCATCAAATATTAGTCTTACTTATTTTCATTTGGAAAAGAATTTTACTTCTACCTTACTTGTAAAGAATATAGGGAGGCAATTAGATGTTTATATTTTTGAGCAGGAGTCTCTCCCTTATGAGATTCAGTTTGCTATTAGTAAAGAGTTGAAATATCTTCCCTTTAGGTATCATTTAGTTTACAATAATATTAATAAATTTAATATTAGTTCTCCTTATAAATTAATTAGTCAGACAAATCCAGATACAGGAGAGTTGGAGATTAAGGATGAGAGTATTGCTAAAACTGCTTTACGTCATATTATAATTGGCGGAGAATTAAATCCATTTAGGAAGAGTTTTTTTATTAGAGCAGGATTTAACTTCCAAAGAAGATTTGATTTAACAAATTCCAGTATGCCTGCAATGGTAGGATTCTCTTGGGGTATAGGTTTTAGGGTCTCCAAATATTATTTTGATTATAGCAGGTCTTCTTATCATTTATCAGCAACACCAAATAATTTTAGTATTGCAGCAAATTTGAGTACTTTTGGACTTTAAATGAGTTTACCATTTAACATAGCTATTGATGGTCATTCTTCCTGTGGGAAAAGTACTATTGCAAAATCAATTGCAAATAAATATGGAATGCGTTATATTGATACGGGAGCAATGTATCGTGCAGTTACTTTATATTGCATTAGAAATAATATTATTAGCAATGCACAATTAGATTTTGAACTTCTAATAGACCATCTAAGTAATATCTCTATTGACTTTCATTTTAATGTTTCCATGCAGAAGTCTGAAACCTTTTTAAATAATGAAAATGTTGAGCATCTTATTAGAGGTTTTGATGTCTCGCAGAATGTCTCCATTGTATCTCAGGTAAAGGAAGTGCGAGATAAATTGATTTTTCTACAGAAAAAGATAGGGAAGAAAAATAATGTGGTAATGGATGGTAGGGATATTGGAACAAAAGTTTTTCCTAATGCAGCACTTAAGTTGTTTATTACTGCCAAAGTTGAGGTAAGGGCTAAAAGAAGATTTGATGAATTAAGTGAAAAAGATAAAAGTATTACTTTTGATGAAATTTTAGGTAATCTGAATGATAGAGATATGCACGACACAAATAGGGAAATAAATCCTTTGTTGCAGGCAAAAGATGCAATCTTAATTGATAACTCAGATTTGTCTATATATGAGCAGAATACCTTTATCTATGGTTTAATAGATAATAAGAAGATATGAAGATTACTATTGACAAATATTCTGGTTTTTGTTTTGGCGTCGTTTATGCTATTGAAATGGCTGAATCTATTTTGACGAATGAGGGGAGTTTGTATTGTTTGGGGGATATCGTACATAATAATAAGGAAGTTGATCGTTTAAATGCCTTAGGCCTGAAAATAATAGATCACAATGACTTGAAAAGGTTAAGGGACTGCAAGGTGCTAATACGTGCTCATGGGGAGCCTCCTTCTACTTATGATATAGCCTTAAAGAATAATATTCAATTATTAGATGCTTCTTGTCCTGTTGTATTAAAGTTGCAACATCAGATTAAGGCAGGTTACGAGGAGATTAAAAAGATGAAAGGGCAAGTAATTATATTTGGAAAGGAAGGTCATGCCGAAGTAGTTGGATTACTTGGTCAGACAGATAATAAGGCGATTGTTGTGGCATCTAATAATGATTTAGAAAAAGTTGACTTTAACAAGCCTATCTATATATATTCACAGACAACTAAAAGCCCAAAGGCTTATCAAGATATCTCTTTAGAGATACAGAAAAGAGTTAGGTTAAGTTCTAATATTGATGTGAAATATATAGTGAATGACACTTTGTGTCGACAGGTTTCAGGAAGAGAGCCTCAATTAAAAAGATTTTCTAACGAAAATGATGTGATCCTTTTTGTTAGTGGAAAGAAGTCTTCAAACGGAAAGATGCTATATCAATCATGTAAGAGTCAAAATGGCAACTCTTATTTTATATCAGATATCGATGAGTTAAGGTCTGATTGGTTCTTAGATGCAGAATCAGTGGGTATTTGCGGTGCAACATCAACACCTAGATGGTTGATGGAGAGTGTAGAGAGAGCTATCCTTAAAATAATTTAATTTTATCTTGATTTGTTATATTAAAGATGTATTTTTGCCATCCTTTTCAGCATGGCATAATAAGGTGTGGGAAGGATAATTAGATTATTAATAGCTCTTAGAATATTGCCATATAATCCTTATTTATTTTAAGATACAAAGAGAATGACAAAAATGTCCACAGAGAAGAAAGAGATTCGCGAAGAATCGTTTGAGAGTCCTACTAAAGAAGTTAAATCTGAAAAGCCTGTTAAAGAAAAGGCAGTTAAATCTGAGAAGCCTGTTAAAGAGAAGGTAGTTAAATCTGAGAAGCCTGTTAAAGAGAAGGCAGTTAAATCTGAGAAGCCTGTTAAAGAGAAGGTAGTTAAATCTGAGAAGCCTGCTAAAGATAAGATAGTTAAATCTGAGAAGCCTACTAAAGAAGCTCCTGAGGATATAGAACAGGAGATTAGCACATCTAAAGCAAACAGTAATGCTAAGGCAGAACAGTCTCCTATTGTTGAGGAAGTTACTTTAGACGAAAATGCTATTCTTCCAAAATCAGCAGATAAGAAAGTGAATTTTGATTGGGAGAAAGCAGTTAGAAATGATATGTATTCTGTTCAAGAAAGAACTGATTTTGAGAAGCAGTATGAGTCAACTCTTACAGATGTTATGGATAAGCAAGTTCTTGATGGAACTGTCGTAGCTATAACTGATAGAGAGGTTGTTGTTGATATTAACTTTAAGTCAGACGGTGTAATTTCATTTAATGAATTTAAGTATAACACGGACTTGAAGATAGGTGATACAGTTGAAGTGCTTGTTGAGAAGCAAGAAGATAAGAATGGACAGTTGGTGCTCTCTCATAGAAGAGCTAGGGTATTAAGAGCTTGGGAAAAAGTAAATGTTGCTTTAGAAACAGGAGAGATTGTAAATGGTCAGATTTCAAGTCGAACCAAAGGAGGGATGATTGTTGATGTTTTTGGAATTGAGTGTTTTTTACCAGGATCACAGATTGATGTTAAGCCAATTCGGGACTATGATGAGTATGTTGGAAAGAAAATGGAGTTTAAAGTTGTAAAGGTAAATGAAGCATTCCGAAATGTAGTTGTCTCTCATAAAGCATTAATTGAAGCTGATTTAGTTATACAGACTAAAGAGATTATGTCTAAACTTGAAAAAGGGCAAGTTCTGGAAGGAACTGTTAAGAATATCACTTCATATGGTGTTTTTGTTGATTTAGGAGGTATTGATGGTTTAATTCATATTACAGATTTATCTTGGGGACGAATTTCTCATCCAGAGGAGATAGTTTCTTTAGATGAGACTATTAATGTTGTGATACTTGAATTTGATGAAGCTAAGAGTAGGATTCAACTAGGATTAAAACAATTAGGCTCTCATCCTTGGGATAATTTAAGCGAAGATTTAAAGATAGGTGATGAAGTCGAAGGTAAAGTTGTAGTAGTTGCAGATTATGGAGTATTTGTTGAATTGCAAGCGGGTGTTGAGGCATTGTTGCATGTTTCTGAGATGTCTTGGTCCACTCATCTGCGTTCAGCTAATGATTTTTATAAAAAAGGAGATGTAGTGAAGGCTCAAATTTTAACTTTAGACAAGGAAACAAGAAAGATGTCTTTAGGAGTTAAGCAAATGACGCCCGACCCATGGGAGGATATTGCTGCTAACTTTCCTGTAGGGTCTAAGCATACCGTTCTAGTAAAGAATTTTACTAATTTTGGTATATTTGTTGAATTAGTTGAAGGAGTTGATGGTCTTGTACATATTTCTGATTTGTCTTGGACAAAGAAGATTAAACATCCTGCTGAGTTTACTCAGGTTAATGCTAGTCTTGATGTAATTGTATTGGAGATTGATAAAGCAAGCAGGAAGATTAGTCTAGGGCATAAGCAATTAGAAGATAACCCTTGGGATAATTATGCTAATCAGTTTGTAGTAGGTAATGATTATGAGGCAACTGTAAAAGAGATTTTTGATAAAGGTGGAATTGTCTCTCTTTCAGATGATGTGGAGGCTTTTGTTCCTAAGTCACATTTAGAAAAAGAGGATTCTTCTTTAGTATCTGCAGGAGAGGTGTTGACTTTTAGAATTCTTGATTTTTCTAAAGAGAATAAAAGAATTTTGGCATCGCATAGTGTGATTTTCAAGAAAGAACTTGAAGTAGAAAGGAAGAAGGTTGTTACGTCTACTAAAAAAGTAATGAAAAGACTACAGGAAGAGAAACAACAGTCTACTTTAGGAGACTTAGAGAGCTTAGCTAGTTTGAAGGAGGATTTAAAATCTGAAGAATAATATTTAAAAGCCCCATTAATTTGGGGTTTTTTTTTGCTATTTTTGTGTGAAATGTTAGATGAACGAGAGATATTAAATAAAGAGTCAATTCTTGTTACTATTGAGAGGTTGTGTTATGAGTTAATAGAATCTCATGATTCTTTTGAAAACACAGTATTAATTGGTGTACAGCCTAGAGGTACTTATTTAAATAATAGAATTTTACAAAAATTGAAATTAATTATTGCTAATAGCAATATTGAATATGGAAATGTGGACATCTCATTCTATCGTGATGATTTAATGAGAAGAGATGAGCCTATCATTCCTGAAGTAATGGATATCAATTGTTCTCTTGAAGCTAAAAAAGTTGTATTAATTGATGATGTTCTATTCACAGGAAGATCCATCAGATCAGCTATTGATGCTGTTATGAGTTTCGGGAGGCCAAAATCTATAGAGTTGTTAACTCTAATTAATAGAAGGTTTTGCAGAGATTTGCCAATACAGCCTAATTATGTTGGAAAAACAATTGATATTATGGATTCTGAAAAAATACTTGTTGAATGGGAAGAGACGGTAGGTATTGATAGAGTTTTAATACGAAAATCAAATGATGGATAAATTATCAGTTAGTCATTTATTAGGAATCAAATATTTGCAAAAGTCAGATATTGATTTGATTTTTAGAATTGCAGATAACTTTAAGAAAATTATTAATCAGCCAATAAAGAAGGTTCCTTCTTTAAGAGATATTACGATTGCCAATTTATTCTTTGAAGATTCTACTAGAACTAAGTTGTCATTTGAATTAGCTGAAAAAAGGCTTTCTGCAGATGTAGTGAATTTCTCATCAGCATCTTCTTCAATTAAGAAGGGAGAGACTCTCTTAGACACAGTAAATAATGTGTTAGCTATGAAAGTGGATGTTATAGTGCTTCGTCATCCTAATCCTGGTGCATCAGTGTTTCTATCTAGAAATGTAGATGCTAGAATTGTAAATGCTGGTGATGGGACGCATGAGCATCCTACACAGGCTTTACTTGATGCATATTCAATACGAGAAAAATATGGAGAGGTTCAAGGAAAAAAGATTGTGATTATCGGAGATATTTTGCATTCAAGAGTTGCTCTTTCCAATATATATTGCTTGCAAAAACTTGGAGCAAAAGTTAAGGTATGTGGTCCATCTTCTTTAATGCCTAGGCATTTAGATGCATTAAATGTGGAACATGTATCTAATTTAAAAGATGCTTTACAGTGGTGTGATATTGCCAATGTGTTAAGAATTCAGTTAGAGAGACAAGATGTTAATTACTTTCCTTCACTAAGGGAGTATTCAATGTCTTATGGCATTGATAAGTCTGTTCTTGATGTTTTGGGAAAAGAGATAATGATTATGCATCCAGGACCTATCAATAGAGGTGTTGAAATTAGCTCAGATGTTGCGGATTCAAAGCATTCTATTATACTTGAACAGGTTGAGAATGGCGTGGCAATAAGAATGGCGGTGCTATACTTGTTGGCAGGAAAGATTCAGAATAATTAAGAGATGAATATTCAAGAATCAACATTGGTGTTCAAATTAGGAGATACAGTAGATTTCTCTAATTTAGATGTTAAATCTGAGCTTAGACACTTTATTGCTGATTTAACAGGTGTTAGTTTAGATGTCGCTAATAAGGTTAAAAATAAATTTATTACATTTGACAACAGTATTTCAGGTGCGAATGGCTCTTTTGTAATTGTTTGTGAATTTTCTTTTGATGATAACTTAACAATTGTCCCTACATTACAAGAAGCTTATGATTATATTGAGATGGAAGAAATTGAAAGACAACTAGAATAATTATAAATTAATATTAATAGACATGAGAAAAAAATTACTTTTTTTAACTTTTATATTTGCATCTTTTTTTGCAAATTCCCAATGTACACCAAATTCTATATATCAGGATTCATTATATGATATCTGGCCGGATACCATACAGAATCTGCCGTCTGCTATACAGGGGGTTTCTTATTATACACAAATTGACTTGAAAGTTCCCACTACTTTAATTGAAGCTTCTGGTGGAGATTCTTCCTTAACTTCTATAGATACTTTAGGGACTTCTTTTTATGTTGGTGATTGGCCAGTAGACAGCATGCTAATGATAGAGACTATTGGTCTTCCTTCTGGTATCATTTTAGACTGCAACACTCCAAATTGCAGTTATGAAGGTGACGTTGTCGGGTGTGGGAATGTTTATGGTGTGACAACAGCTCCAACTGGTATTTATCCAATTAGTATAAAAGTAAATGTTTATACTCATGGGTCAATTACAATATTCGGAGCATCTATTCCTGTGGAAACAGATTTATATTCAGCTACAGGTTCATATGAATATATAGAAGGATATAAGATTATAGTTACTTCTGCAACTGGATTAGAAACTTTTCATGAGGATAATTTCTCTCTATTTCAGAATTCTCCAAATCCATCTTTAGGTACTACGGATATTAAATTTAACTCTGCAAATTCGGATGATGTTATATTCAAAGTTTATAACTTGCTAGGAGAGCAAATAGAATCTAGTGTGATTCCTTCTTTAAGAGGGGTAAATACTATTAACTTGAATACTCAATCATATTCTGAAGGTGTTTACTTATATTCTATTAATAATGGTTTTGAAATCTTAACTAGGAGAATGATTATAAAGAATTAATGTCATTTAAATTAACTATCTTAGGCTGTAGCTCTGCTATTCCTACAGTTAATAGAAATCCAACCGCTCAATTACTAAATATAAATGAGCGGTTTTTTTTAATAGACTGTGGAGAAGGGACACAGCTTCAGTTACGAAGATATAAATTAAGTTTTCAACGAGTTAATCATATATTCATAAGTCATCTACATGGTGATCATTATTTTGGCTTGATAGGATTAATAAGTACTATGCATCTTCTTGGTCGAAATAAGGAGCTTCATCTTTATGCACATCAAGAACTAAAAGAAATTATTGACTTGCAATTAGAAGCGTCTAATACAGAACTTAATTTCCCTTTATTCTTTCATCCTTTGCCTGAAGATCAAGAACGTCTTATCTTAGAGGATAATAATATTAAGGTTTATAATCTACTGCTTGACCATTCTATTAAATGCTCTGGATTCTTATTTGAAGAAAAGAAATTTCCAAGGAAGATTATTAAGTCTGAGATAGAGAGATATAATATTCCTTTTGACAAAATAAATAGTATTAAAAATGGTGCTGATTGGATAAGTTTACAAGGTGATGTTATTTCTAATAATGTTATCACCACTCAGAATGTGTTGCCATATAGATATGCTTTTTGTTCTGATACTAGATATAAAGATTCGTTGATTCAAAAGATAAAGGGGGTTGATCTGTTATATCATGAAGCAACCTTCATGCGAGATTTAGAAGAAAGAGCTGAAAAGACAGGGCATTCTACTACATTACAAGCTGCTACAATAGCAAAGAAGGCACAGGTTGGAAGATTGTTAATTGGTCATTACTCTCAGAGATATAAAGATTTAGAAAGCCTGCTAAATGAGGCCCGGCAGGTATTCTCTGATTCGTATTTGACCTATTCAGGGATGTTAGTTGATCTACAGGATATATAGATTAGATTCTATTTTTATTAATATATTTGCGTATAATATCGCTATGAAAAGAATTTTGATAATTATATTTTGTGTAAGTGCTTTTTTTGCTAAATCTCAGATATTAGACGAGAATATAACACCTATTAATTGTGTTAATGATACGGGTAGTATTTTTTTAGTTACTATGTCTACTACTACTAGTCTTACCTGGAGTTTTGAAGATGATTCATTAGGCTGGATTGCTGCTGATACAATGCAAGATGTTCAATTATCTACTAATGGAGACACACTATATACCATGCGGTGTGGGAATTATAAAGTTGTAGCGAATGGTGGTTCGCCAGAGTTTATCTTTGTAGGTTGTCCATTAGGTTCTAGAGGTGAACATTTTAATGTAGAATGTTTTGGAGATTCAACAGGAATGATAAAGAGAGTGGGA
>Ga0315315_10007300_pt1 | contig 10226 bp, 9 predicted proteins | sample M140m3416metaG_FD_203699 | JGI IMG/M metagenome (GOLD analysis project Ga0315315, IMG submission 203699) | Ammonia-oxidizing marine archaeal communities from Monterey Bay, California, United States - M1 40m 3416 | ecosystem: Environmental > Aquatic > Marine > Intertidal zone | place: USA... | reverse complement strand
GAACTCAGGATGGAACTGACAAGCCACAAAGTAAGGATGTGAATTCAACTCAATCATCTCGGCCAGCTTACCGTCTGGACTCCGGCCCGCGATCTTGAGCCCCGCCTGCTCGAGGGACTCAAAGTAGGCTGGGTTGACCTCGTACCGGTGGCGGTGGCGCTCTGTGATCTCTGCTGTGCCGTAGAGCTTCTGTGCTGTTGAGCCCTTGCGCAGCGCGCACGGCCAAGCACCAAGGCGCATGGTACCGCCCTTATCTACAACGTTCTGCTGCTCATCCATCAACTCGATCAGAATGTGCTCAGCCTTGTCGTTGAATTCTCGGCTGTGTGCATCGCTGTGTCCAAGCACATTGCGAGCAAACTCGACGACCGCCATCTGCATTCCGAGGCAGATTCCAAAGAACGGAACGCCGTTCTCGCGAGCCCACTGAATGGCTCCGATCTTACCTTCAACACCGCGCTCACCGAAGCCGCCTGGGACCAAGATAGCGTCGGCGTGTCCAACACTTCCGCCGACATTGTTGGGGTCAATGGTCTCGGAGTCGACGAATTCAAGCTCAACCTTGGCGCCGTGAGGAACACCACCGTGGGTCAGGGCTTCATTGAGCGACTTGTATGTATCTGCGAGGTGAACGTACTTTCCGACGATACAGATCTTGGCCGTCTTCTTGGCCTTGTCCATGCGGTCGACAAGCTCGACCCAAGGGTCAAGGCGTGCTGCTGCCGCCCAGATACCGAGCTTCTCGAGAATCCGGTCATCCAGGTCTTCTTCATGGAGGGTGAACGGGAGCTGGTAGATGTTGCGGACATCAGGGCATGCGATGACACAGTCGCCTTCAACATTGCAGAACAACGAGATCTTCTCGCGGGTATCCTTCGGGATGTTCCGGTCTGAGCGGCAGAGAAGAATGTCTGGCTGAATTCCAATCTCGCGAAGCATCTTGACTGAGTGCTGTGTCGGCTTGGTCTTGAGCTCACCAGAGGTCTTGATAAACGGCACTAAGGTGAGATGAAGGTACAGCACATTGTCAGGTCCAGCATCATTTCGAAACTGCCTGATGGCCTCTAAATACGGCAGAGACTCGATGTCACCGACCGTACCGCCGACCTCAACAATCGCGATGTCTGCATCCCCCACTCCGTTCCAGATCAGCTTCTTGATCTCATCGGTGATGTGCGGAATCACCTGCACGGTGTGGCCAAGATACTCGCCCTTACGCTCTCTCTCGATCACGTTCTGGTACACCCGGCCTGTGGTGAAGTTGTTGCGCTGCAACATTGTGGCGGATGTGAAGCGCTCGTAGTGGCCCAAGTCCAGATCAGTCTCGGCACCGTCATCGGTCACGAAGACTTCACCATGCTGGTACGGGCTCATGGTTCCCGGATCAACATTGATGTACGGGTCCATCTTGAGGTTGGTCACGCGCAGTCCACGAGACTCGAGCAGCGCACCTATGGCTGCTCCAGAGAGCCCCTTACCCAGGCTGGAGAGAACACCACCGGTGACAAAAATGAACTTCTTACGCATTACAACCTCGAATTGTTCGAAGACGGACCACTAGAAAAAGAAAGGAGACGATCTAAATCATCTGGGGTGTCCACACTGACCACACCCGACCCGACAAGGACCGTGTGAATCTGCATGCCATTCTCAAGAAATCGCAGTTGCTCCAACCGCTCAGATTGCTCCAGAACCCCGGCACCCCAAGAGGCAAACTCTTGCAGCGCGCTCCGCCGAAACCCATATACCCCGATGTGATGTAGCCAGGGGCCACCATGGGGAATCAATGAGCGAGAAAAGTAGATCGCACGGCCACTACCATCGACAACGGCCTTCACAATGGACGGCTCTGATGGGTCACAGTCTGAGGGAAATGAGGCAACGGGCGTCACGACATTCACGCCAGGCTGGTCGAAGGCTCCAACAACCGCATCGATGACTGCAGGTTCAATGGCCCCGTTGTCTGCCTGAACATTGATGACGACCTCAGCATCAATCCCACGGATTGCTGCCGCGACACGCTCGGTACCGCAGGAAAAGTCACCGATCGTCATGATCACGTGCCCGCCCACAGCCTTGACTGCATCGGCGACCTCGACGGAGTCCGTCGCGACATAGGCCTCTTCTATCGAGGTGGACCTCATCACACGCTCGAGGACATGCACCACAAGCGGCTGCCCATGGACATCTGCCATGACCTTGCCGGGAAGGCGTGTCGACCCCATGCGTGCCGGGATTACTGCGACGGCTCTCATGGGCCATATTTGTATCGGGCCAGGCCCCTTCTTGCACCCCAAAAAACAAAGAAGCCACCCAACTTGGGTGGCTTCCTGTGAATCCAGTCTGCTCTGCGGCTTAGCGCTTGCTGAACTGGAACTTCTTGCGGGCGCCAGGCTGACCGTACTTCTTACGCTCGACCTTACGGGCGTCGCGAGTCAGAAGTCCGTTCTGCTTGAGGACCGGGCGGTTCTCAGGGTTTGCCTCGCACAGGGCGCGAGCAATACCGAGCCGAACAGCTCCAGCCTGACCGGTCTTTCCACCACCGTGGACGTTGACGAGAATATCGAACTCATCAGACGAGTTGGTCAGCGCGAGCGGCTGCTTGAGCACCTGCTTGATGCTGTCCCGGTTGAAGTAGTCCTCTATCGGAGTCCGGTTGACAACGATGTTGCCGTTTCCGGGGCGAAGATAGACGCGTGCGACCGATGTCTTGCGACGTCCGGTTCCGTAGTACTGCGTAATGGCCATTAGATTTAGTCCTCTAAACGTGCGCTGGGAATGGCTCGGGCTTCTGGCCCTCGTGAGGATGTTCCCCACCGCCATACACCTTCAACTTTGAAATAACGTCCCGAGCCAATCGATTCTTGGGCAGCATGCCCTTGACGGCTTGGGTGATCAGACGCTCGGGCTGCTCAGCGCGAACTTCAGCTGCCGTACGGACCTTAAGGCCACCAGCGTAGCCACTGTACCTGTAGTACTCCTTGGCTGCTTCCTTGTTGCCGGTCAGCTTGACCTTGTCAGCATTAACGACGACGACATAGTCACCGCAGTCAACGTGAGGGGCGAAGGTCGGCTTGTGCTTTCCGCGAAGCACAGAGGCTACGCGTGTCGCCAAGCGACCAAGAATCTGATCTTCGGCGTCGATGACGTACCAGGTACGCTCAACGGTCTGAGAATTTGGGATTGTGGTACTCATGATTCACTCGATTCAGGGGGAGTCAGTCTGCTGACGACCCGGCTTCAAACGGTTTCTTGCGCGCTTTAAGCACGCTGCAGCACCCGCGTTTATGGCGAGGCGTCCAAGGTGTCAAGCGTTTCCGCTGTTGTTTTTAGTGGCCCATCTGCGACCTTGACATTCATACAGTCGTTCAGAAATTGATGAGCAGCGCGATCATTGGCCTGTAAAGCGGCCACAAGGCCGCTCCACTCATCAGCTACAGCCAGTCCATCTACCTGATCATCTAATTCGTTCAGGATATCCACGAGCGTCTGTCGCTGGGTCTCTGTCATGGCATAGGCGTTCTCTGGATCAACCGTCGACAGACAGGTCATCTGCGCCCAGATTGTCGCCTGATTGGGATCGAGCGCGAGCGACATCGATGTCAGCCTCAGCGCTTCCGCGACATCTCCTGTAGACACCGCGGTGCGAGCCAGGCGGTTGTATTCACTGGGTGGTCCGGGAGCCTGAGCCCAGCGCTGCGCCCAGGGCTGACTGACCTGATGGACGGCCTCTCGTCCGCCTAAAGACGTCACAATCTGTCGTCCTGCCACAACGACCCACAAGGTAATGCTCAAGAAAATCACCGTGCATACTGCGATCACAATCCAAGCCCACACATGCCCAGGCGGACGCGGCCGTAAATCTCGCACTATGACGATTTTCGCGCCTCGGTCTTGGCTTTCTGACAAAACAACCTCAACTTTAAGTGATGCATATAGCCACTTGCTTTGATCTGGGCCCTTGACGTGTGGGGTTGGTGTGGTATCAATCCGCGTCGCGACTTCACGCGCCTTACCCTTATCGAGTGGCTTTATATGCAGGACAAATCCAAACTGGGAACGCGCTTCACTTGTTACGAATGTGGCAAGAAGTTCTACGATCTGAACAAACCCGAGCCCGTGTGCCCAGGCTGCGGTGCAAACCAGCTCGAAGATCCAACACCTGATCCGCGTGTTGCGGTCATGGAGCGCTACAAGGGCTCACGCCTCACCGCCAAGGACGCCGCACCCTCAAAGGCTGCATTCAAGGTTGATGAGACAGAGACAGTCGAAGACAGCGCCGATGACGCAAATGAGGGAGAACTCCTTGATTTGGACGAGACTGCGCCAGACGACACCAGCTTAGCCGAGTCCGAAGAGCCTGCTGAGTAGTCGACAGCACCTCAGGCACATGAAAGGCCCCACCGTCTCCTGAAGAGGACGGTGGGGCCTTCCTGTTTCTCACCCACACAGGTGGCTACGCAGGCTCATCATCACGAGGCCCATCCAGTAACTCCACGTGAACCAGTGTCAGACCCTTTGCTGGGGCTGTGGGCCCCGCTGCGGCGCGCTTCTTGAGGCCTCTGATTGTAGCCATTCGCTCAGCAGCTATCGCGCCATGTCCGACCTCCACGAGTGTCCCGACCATGATCCGAACCTGGTGCCTGAGGAATCCATGACCCTCGAATTCGATCCGGATCTCACCGTCATCGGCACGGTAAGCCCGACCCTCTGGGACCGTACGAATGGTCTCTACAGCTGAACAACCCGCAGCCCGAAAGCTCGAGTAGTCGTGCTGGCCGAGTAGATGTGGGATCGCAGCCTGTATTTCCTCTAAATTCAGTTTCCGCTTTACGTGCCAGGCCACGGCTTCCCGAAAAGGGCAGCCTGATGGGCGGTTCACAATGCGATACCGATAGAGCTTCTTTTTCGTCCAACTGCGAGGCGAGAAATTGTCCGCAGCGGGCTTGGCGCTCAAGCAAGAGATGTCGTCAGGTGTGTGGCGGTTGATGCCGAAGACCACCTGATGTGGGGCCCGCTCTACCGGGAGACGGAAGCCAATCACCTGCATCTCAGCATGGACACCCGCGTCTGTCCGCCCACTCGCGCGTACATGGACCGGCTCATCCTGCCCACACAGACTGGCCAAGGCCGCTCCAAGCTCACCTTGGATTGTCCGTTCATTGGGCTGTATCTGCCAGCCAGCGTACGCATCGCCACGCCACGCCACCGTGGCCACCCACATCTGCCCCGAGGTCTCCCCCATCGCTCAGTGGTCCAGCTTCAATCCGAAAGTCAGGGCATCGCCCGAGAACGACAGGCCCGAGTCACCGCCCACCACCTGGCTGCGCCACTCTACCGTGATGTAGGAGTCGGTGATGCCCGTGCGCGCCTTCAGGAGACTCGCGCGGGATGGCTGAAAGACATCGAGGAGGAGATTGAAGCCCAGCGTAGTGTGTGTCCCGGACTTGCCGCCGTCCATGCTCCCGCCACCAGTCCAGGTCTCTTCCCACAGCCAGTAGTCGTACCCAATGCCCGCAAAAGGCACAATGAACTGCTCAGGCAGAACATCGAGCCGGAAGGTCGCATCCACCGTCAGTGGAACAACCTTAATGGTGTCCTTCTCGGCTGATGCATTCCCGGCAGCATCTACACGAACACCGGTGTCCTTGTAGTAGCCAAGCGAGCCTGTAAATTCGGCCAGATCAAAAGCGGTCCACCCGTACTTGAGCCACAGCACGTTGTGCCCAGAGGTTCCGAAGATCTGCTGTATGTTCTTGTCGCTCAGATCCATGCCGCCGTAGCGCACCTCAAAGGTACGACCAATGAAGTCGTCAACGGTCTTACCCTTCTGAGGCCACTCACTGTCGACCTCAGCCTGGGCAGCACCCGAGACCATGGTGAGTCCAATCACCGCAGCCATCACGCCGGAGCGGCGACCACACGCAAACAATCCACCCAGAAGGGCAAGAAATCCTGCGGCTGGCGCAGCAACACTGCTGCAGGCGTGGCCGCCCTTCTCTCCAGCAAGATCTGCTGCACCAAACGTCTCTCTCGGTGTCTCACTCACAACTGTACTCATTGCGCTCTCCTGACCGGCTTCATCATAAGCCCGAATGGCCACATAATAGGTGACCCCATTTGTAAGGGGCTCGATAGTGATTGTCTTGTCCTTTCCTGGGCTCGCGTTGACGCGCCGAGGCAGGTTGAGCGCACCGGCGCCAACGTCACCTTCAACACCCATGAACTCTGGACCTTCCACTGGGTAGTCACTCCGCTCAAACGGGACAGAGCTGGCAAATACCTTGTAGTGACTCAGATCTTCATCATCGATACCCTCGAGTTCGATGATGACACGCTTGTCACCAAACCCGACATCCCCACTGGTCAAGGACACACCAGTGGGAGGGTTGTCGACGTTGACCTCCGTCGAGTCGTGACCCTTGTTTCCGTCCGCATCCGTCACCACAATCCGAACAACATTGTCACCTTCCTTGAAGGTGCTGCCGATCACAAACGAGGCCGTCGCAGGCTCCCCAGCGGTCACTTTCCCGCTCGCTATCTGGTTACCGCCACCGTTTGTGGTTGCGCCTCGACGGGCGCTCCAGTCACCGGTGGTGTCCGCAGTAAACGGGATGGACACCGTCTCACCGTCGAGCGCCGCGGCAGGTGTTGCAGGACTCGCTTCAACCCAAGGCCTATCTGTCATCACGTGCAGATCACCAACATCAGTCCCCGCAAAGAGGTACCCATCAATGATCCCGAACTCTCGAACGGCCCCGTCGATGCTCGCAAACTCGAATGAGCCCAGCAGTTCAGCGGTTGGCGCACCCACAGACGTCTCGAGTGTATGAAACAGGATCTCTCCCTGCTCATCGTCCGCAATGGCAAACCAGCCCTCATCGGAATTGGCTGCAATGGCCGTCGCACTCTCAACCCCTGCATCGTCGGAGAGCTGTAAAGAGAGAATGTTTGATCCGGTCTGAAACTCCAAGACACCCGACCGTCCGCCAGCCACAAACACTCTGCTCGCACCAACGAGCTCAACGTCAGCGGTCTCCGCAGCACCCGGCGCACCCTGCTGACGGGTCGCACCTCCGGAGCCAGAAGCCACCTTTGAGAAGCTCGCGCCGCCATGAGACAAGAACAAGAAGTTCGCGTTGGCCTCCATATCATCTACGCTTTTGTAGCTGAGCGTACTCGGAAAGCCTCCAGTCAGTACAGATTCATCGGCCGGATTGTAGGCATGGATCTGTGGGTTTCCCTCTGACACAGGATTGGCGGCCAAGCCGAAGACCAGCGTGTCATTAGCGGCCATGCCAATGATCTCTTGGTCGGTAAGCTCCACGGGTGTCGAGCCCTGCTTGATGGCCCCAGACTTGAGCTCAAACCAGGCGATCTCACCACTGCCGCACCCAGCCCAGAAGCGACCATCCTCACCCGGTGCAGCGGTGATGCCACCAATATTGGAGCACGGGTTCGCCGAGATCAGGTCCCAGGTATCCATGTCCAGTACAAATGCAGAACCGCCACCATCGAGGACTGCGACTGTGGACCCATCGTTAGACACCACGACATCGACAATCTGCGTACCCACTGGCAGTGCTGCCGCTGATCGGGTTGGGAGCGCGCTCGCCACGCCCAATAGCAACAGAGCAATCACTATAGATAGCCCTCAGACCACAGCGCCATCGCAATCGCGAGCGCATTTGCACTCGCTCCAACTCGAAGATTGTCAGCAGCAAACCACAGATGTAGGCGATGGGGATCCGGATCGAGGCGGACACGTCCGACATAGATGGTGTTGTCTCCAGCGACCCGTCGCGGACCCGGCACTGGGTCACCGACCCGTACACCTGGAGTCTCACTGAGCAGTGCCCGGACTGCCTCGAGATCAATCGCATGGTCAAACTCGACGATGAGGTCTCCAGCGACACCTGCAAAGAGTGGGGCCATGACCACAGACACAAGGGCCTGCTCAGGCTTCCACTCGAGCACATCCGCAACCTCGACAGCGATTCGACGCTCTACAGTTGTCCAGCCCTCGACGAGATCGCCCATCTGAGACATCACATCAAAGGCAAGTCCGTTGCTGAAGACCGCCCTCGGTGGTGTCTTTCCATTAAACAGAGACACCACTTGGCCAGACAGCTCCTCCGCACCGGCCTTTCCAGCACTGCTCGCCGAGAGCATCACGGTCCCACGCACAGAGATAGCCCCCCGATTGGCGAGCTGGCTGAGCACGGTCGAGAGGACAACCGCAGGCGCACTCGGAGAGCACATCACACGGGTGTCGGGAAAATCAGCAACCGGTCGAAGTCCCACACTGGGGACCATCAGGGGAGACTTATCCGCTGTGGTGCCGCCGATATCGATGACCGGGATGTCGAGTTCCTGAAGCACAGGAATCAGCTCCCGTGCGACCGCAGCCGGTGCCGCCATAAAGACGAGGTCGATACCCTCAAAGACCGCCGCAACACCATCCATACCCGGCAGTGAGCGAACTCTGTGGGAACGCTCTCTCACCTCTAAAACCTCGCCATTGGAGGTCGGTGAAGCGAACAAACGAAAGCCAGCGACAGGAAGATTGGCGCGCTCGAGAACAGCCAGGAGGTCCGTCCCCACCGCGCCCGTCGCACCCACTATCGCCACATTTATGCCATCACTGTGGCTCATATCGGTACTCATGGGCCCGACATATCCCACCTGGACGGGCTTGGCTGCTGCACCCCTTAGCTTTGAATTACCGCGAGGCAGTATCCTCTAAAGAATTCTCCACTTCGCTGTGCTGAAGCACACAGCGACAGGCCAACACTGGGTCCACAACTTGCAAACAACACCCACCCAAGCTGTGAGGATATCGGGCGAAGATGTAAGCGGTGATTCGAACGCGGCCGGAAGCAAACTCACTTCTTCAGCGTTGGCTTCTTCGCATCTGCATCCCGCAGATATGCAAGCGCCACATCGTTAGGGGCGACTGCCTGACCCTGCCGCAGCTGACCCAGTCGCGCGACAGCCACAGCCGGAGATCGGTCGAAATCAGACGATACAGAGCCACCTGCCTGTTGAATCCCAGCTTCGTCTACACAGACACCCTCACCGACCGCCACAAAAGGGGCCTGTGGAACAACGCTCGGTAAGGCTCGGTCTTCTGGCTCGCTGAGCGGTAGAGGCTCAGCGCCACGGGTGTCAAAGACCTGGCCGTAGACACGTCCCTTTCTCGCATCCAGAAGCGCCAGCACCTGCGCGTTCTCCGGGGCAAGCATGGCCCGAACCTCTAAGCTCGACACACACACCACCGGCACCTGCTTGGACACGGCAAACCCCAAGGCCGTTGCCACACCTACCCTGAGTCCTGTGAACGCACCGGGCCCGATACTGACAGCCACGAGATCAACGGGACCCGCACCTTCCAGCATCTCCGCGATTGCCGGAATGAGCACCGCGTCCGCACCCCGAATCACCCGCTGACTCCATGACCGCTCAAGCCCCGGGCCAACGACTGCCGCGCCGACAACAGGCCCTGCGGTATCGATACCCAAAACAGTGGTCACTCGAAGAGCCTCCGAAGATCAAAGAAGAGCACACTCATCATGAGCAAGACGAGGAAGAGCACCCCTATCTGCTGGGCACGCTCTCGAACCGCGAGAGACAGGGGACGGCCCCGCATGCCCTCGACGGCGTAGAACAAAAACTGTCCTCCATCCAGCACAGGAACAGGCAGCAGATTGATGATGCCCAGAGATATGGAGAGCATCCCCATCAAGCGGGCCCAGACGAAGATGCCTTGTTCTGCTGCACTGGATGCCTGCCGCACCATCTCCACCGGGCCTCCGAGGCTCTTCTGGACGGCCGCGGCACCGGTCACAAGCTTTCCAATCTGCTCGAGAACATAGCCACTGAGACGCGTTGTCTCGTCGACCGCGCGATTGAGGGCGGCGCCAAAGCTGTAGTAGACCCTTGTCCTTGGGCCATCACTGAGCATACCGAGCCTCATGACGCCGAGTACGGGCCGATAGTAGTAGCGACCGAGGGCATTGGTGTCTCGAATGACAGTTGGTGTCAGCTCGAGACTGATGACCTCACCCGCACGAACCAGATCGACACTCAAGGCTCGCGCTGTTGCACTCTCGCCGTCCCCGTCCATCGTCGCGCGAACACCATCAAGAACATCCGACCAGCCTCTCACCAGCTTTCCGTCGAGCCTCAAGAAGCGATCGCCCTCTCTCAAGCCAGCGAGGTGGGCC
>Ga0315315_10007298_pt1 | contig 10230 bp, 9 predicted proteins | sample M140m3416metaG_FD_203699 | JGI IMG/M metagenome (GOLD analysis project Ga0315315, IMG submission 203699) | Ammonia-oxidizing marine archaeal communities from Monterey Bay, California, United States - M1 40m 3416 | ecosystem: Environmental > Aquatic > Marine > Intertidal zone | place: USA... | reverse complement strand
GTTCCAGAAACTCCTATTATTAGTAAAAATATAAGATCATTTATAGTTGGTGTTTCCCAGTAAAAAAAGGCGGCTATTCCTGATAATGGAATCATTATAATAACCATATATGAGGTAATTGTTACACTACTTTCTGTTCTACCTAATATTTTAATTATAATTAGAGATATAGACCAAACTGAAGCCGATAATAATGTTAGAATATGTCCATTATTTATGGATGAATAGACAGGGTCTATAACAATAATAGCTCCTATAAAGCCTAGTATTATAGCTATTATCCTTTTAATACCTATAATTTCTTTAAGAAAAATTACTGCTAGAATACTTGCAAATAGGGGAGCAGTAAATGCTAGAGAGGCAACATCTGCTAAAGGAGCAATACTTAATGAATAAAAAAAAGATAACATAGCTATTACATTAAAAAATGAACGAGCCATATGTAATTTAATCTTTTTTGTTTTTAATGGTTCAAGTCCATATCTAATAAACCATGGAGCAATTACAATTAATCCAAATAAATTTCTAAAGAAAGCAATTTCAAAAGGATGAAGACTAGAGGACATATACTTGATTGATGCATGCATAACTGAAAAAAGTACAGTAGCAATTATCATTAAACCTATACCATTAAGTACTGATTTATTATTGTTAACTTGCATTATTTATAGATTGTTCTCATAAAGATAAATCACCTGATATCCAACCACCACCTAAAACTCTATCATCATCATAGACAACACATGCTTGCCCTGGAGCAACTCTATAATTTGGTTCTTTTAGAGAAATTAAAGCTTGATCCGAGTTTGTTAAAGAAATATTAGCCTTCTGAGTTACATGTTCAGAACTTAATTGAACATCAATTTCTTTAACGGTCTTTTTAGTATTTTTCTTTTTATCTAGCCATATTAACTCAGATATATTAAATTTTTTTATTGCCATATCATTTTCAGAGCCAACATATATATTATTTTCTTTAGAATCTATTTTAGTTACATATAAAGGTGTACCATCATTTGATATTACACCTAACCCCCTTCTTTGTCCCACGGTAAAAGAATCTAAACCATCATGTTTCCCCATTATATTTCCATTAACATGAATAATATCTCCGGACTTTTTTACATCTGGACGTAATTTTTGAACAATTTCTCTATAGCCTCTTTTTGCTGTTGATTGAACAAAGCAAATATCTTGTGATTCAGGTTTATCAGATATTGCAAGATTCATTTTTTTTGCATAATCTCTTGTTTCTTTTTTTGTAAGATCACCAAGTGGAAAAGAAATATTTTTTAAAACTTCATGAGGTGTAGCAAATAGAAAATAACTTTGATCTCTAGATATATCCTTTGCTCTATAAAGAGCTATATCATCATCTTTTCCTTTAATGCTGGCATAATGCCCTGTTACTAAAAAATCAGCTCCTAAATCCAGAGAAGTATTTAATAAATCTCTAAATTTCATTTTTTGATTACATCTAATACATGGTATAGGTGTAAATCCATTAGCATAACTATCTGCAAAATCCTTAATCACATTATCTAAAAAACGCTTTTCATAGTCTAATGTATAATGTTTAATTCCAAGTTTATCAGAAACTCTTTTAGCATCGTAAATATCTTGTCCAGCACAGCATGTTTTACTTCCTGATGCAGTCACTCTTCCACTATCATATAATTGCATAGTTAAACCTATAACTTCAAAGCCTTGTTCTACCATCATAGCTGCTGCTACAGAGCTATCTACACCACCCGACATAGCTACTGCTACTTTTCTTGGTTTTTTAGTCTTAAGCATTTTCTATATTATCTTCATCATTATTATCTGCATTATTTTGTTTTTCTAAAAGAAATTTCTCTCTTAGATGTAGATATTTATTTAATAGTCCTTCACCATATTCCATAGCCCATTCTGGTAAAAAGTGACCTGCATTATCTACTCCAGGAAGCTTATGAATTCCATTAATTGAATTAAAGAATCTATTTAATGCATCTTGAGGAAATAACGGGTCCCTCATACCAGAAATAGATACAGCCAAACCGTCAAATTCATTACTGAACCAGTCCTGGGCTTTTTGTGAAATTTCAGCACCTTCTTTTTTCTTATTATTAGGAAATATTTCAGGCATTACTCTAAGCGCGACCTTACTTTCATAATTATCGAAAGGAGCATGATAATTATTACATTCTTTTAAACTAAGTATTTTATTAGTTCTTGCCATTACAGCTCTAACATTTAAATCTGGATTATCCTTAATATACTGTCTCCAATCAGTATAACTATCTGACATTAAGTTATTTCCTGTAGCAAGTGTAGTATTATGAATTATTATTCCATCAAATAAGTCTGGCATATCCATAGGAATAGTTAAACCTAAAAAACCTCCCCATTCATGAACTACTAAAACTATATTTTTAAGTTTTAATCTCTCTATCATACAAATAAGAGATTCTCTTAAAGAATTAAAGGTATAAGCTGATGCATCAAGAGGTTTATCTGACCTACCAAAGCCTGGCATGTCAAATGCGACCGCTCTATAATTTAAATTATTTATTTCTTTTATAAAATGTCTCCACATATAAGACCAGCTCGGAGAACCATGTAGCAATAGAAAAGTTAAATCCGAATCTTTATTTCCAGTATCAATATATGCCATTCTCATTTCTTTGTAATCTTCAAAACCCGCTATATTTTTTTCATACTTAGCTTCATATGGAAAATCAGGTAAATTAGATAATTTTTCTATATTAGGTTTATTAATTTTTTTCATATTTCCTCTATTAATATTTATTTTTATTTAAACGAACATCATTATTATTAGAAGGTAAAGAAACTTTTAAACCATCTAATTTTTCTGTTAGAACTATCTGACATCCTAACCTTGAAGTAACTGTTAGTCCAGTAGCCAAATCTAACATATCTTCTTCATCCCAACTCGGTTCTTCTAGTTGGTTATACCATTCCTTGTCTACAATAATATGGCACGTTGAGCAAGCTAGAGAACCCTCGCATGCGCCTTCAATATCTATTCTGTTATTTTGAGCGATCTCTAGAATAGTTAATTCGTTACTCTTTTCTTTAACTATAATTTCTTTATCGTTATTTATAAAAGTTATTCTGGGCAAAAGTAATTCCTTATTATTTTCTTAAAATATCAATTTTATTACAAATAATTTTTGCTGCTTCATCTATATCTTCAATAGTAGACTCTAAACCAACAGAAATTCTGAAAGATGATAATGCTTCTTCTTTAGTTAAGCCTATAGAGGAAAGAACATAAGAAGGTTCAATATTTCCAGTTGTACAAGCAGATCCAGTTGAAAAAGCTACATAATCGCCTAAAGATTCTGTTAATTCTGCAGCATTAATTCCTTTAACATAATAATTTAAATTATTTGGCAAACGGTTTTTACTTAAAGCTGGACCATTTAGTTGTATACTTTTATCCAATTTTAAAAAATTATTGTGAAGCCTATCTCTAAAAAGCTTTAATTTACTAATATTATTATCTAAATTTATATTTATAATATTCATTGCTTCACTAAAGCCTACTATTAGAGGAGTAGGTAAAGTTCCTGAACGCATTAATCTTTCTTGTCCACCTCCATCAATTTGTGCAAACAATCTTACTCTAGGCCTTCTTCTTACAAATAAACAGCCAATTCCCTTTGGCCCATATAGTTTATGACTTGATATACTCATCAAATCTAAACCTAAAGCATTAACTTTTACATCAATATTTCCTATTGCTTGTGCAGCATCAGAATGCAGCCAAACATTATGTTCCTTACAAATATTAGCAATTTTCTCTAACGGTTGAATAATACCAATCTCATTATTTGCTAACATTATAGAAACCAATGCTACCTGATCATCAATTTTATCTTTTAATTGGTGTAAATTAACTTCTCCTTTGTCATTAACTTTAATTATAATAACTTCTGCACCAATTGAAGTTAAAGAATTTGAAGCCTCTAGAACACATTTATGTTCTGTAGAAGCAATAATTATTTTTTTTCGATTATGGTTCTTAAATCTGTATAAAAAAGAACCTTTAATCGCTAAATTATTAGATTCAGTTGCTCCAGAAGTAAAGATTATTTCTTCTGGGTCTGCACCAATAACTTTAGCAATTTTTTTTCGACCATTTTCTATAGCATCAGAAGCTTTCATCCCATATTGATGATTTGAAGAATGAGGGTTACCATAAATTTCGGAGAAATAAGGCAGCATTTTTTTTACTACATCACTATTTGTTGGTGTAGTTGATTGATAATCTAGATAAATAGGTTTCATGACATAATTTTCTTTTTTCCTGATAATTTATTAATTACCTTTTTTAAAATAGTGCAAAAAGATAATATTTCACTTTTATTTAAACATCTACATAAACTAATTCTAATTGCACCATTTACTATATTTTCTTCTAAGCCCATTGCTATTAAAACATGACTTGCACTTACTTTACCAGATGAACATGCCGACCCTGAGCTTACTTCATATCCTTCGATATCTAGAGCAATAACTAAACTTTCAGCCGAAATATTTTTAAAAGCTATTAATGATGTGTTTGCAACTCTGGGTGCATTCTTACCTATAATAATAGCATTTGGCATCATTGATACTACTTTATCTTCTAATAAATCTCTAGAAGAACGAGTTTCTACTATAGCTAATTTTTGAGCATATTTTGCTGCAGCTCCAAAACCAATAATTTGGTTAACTGCCTCTGTACCACCCCTAAAACCTCTCTCTTGGCCTCCACCCATGATTATTGGGGACAATATTGAGTAAGCCCTATTACTTACAGCCAAACATCCAATTCCTTTAGGCCCTCCTATTTTATGAGAAGATATTGTAAGTAAATCTATATTATACTTTTTCATTGAAATATCTATTCTTCCTATAGCTTGGACAGCGTCAACATGTAAAATTGCTTTATATCTAATACAGATTTCAGAAACCTTTTGTATTGGTTGAATTACACCTGTTTCATTGTTTACTGCCATGATAGAAACAAATATTTTTTCTTCAGATGATTCCATTATCACTTTTTCTAATAATTCTAAATTAACTATTCCTTCTGAAGTTACAGAAATAATATTAGCTTTAATATTTTGTTTTAAAACTGAGTCATGTTCTATAGATGAAATAAATGTACTCATTTCACGTGAACAACTTAATGCCAGAGCATTTGCTTCTGTGGCACCAGAAGTGAAAATAATATTTTTTGGATTAGCGTCTATAGTTTTACCAATAAGTTCTCTTGAGTCCTCTATTACTTTTCTAGCTTTCCTTCCAGAAGCATGAATTGATGAGGGGTTACCAATGATATCAATAGATTTATACATTATATCTACAACATCTTTCATAATTGGGGCTGATGCATTATAGTCTAGATATAAAGTCATATTTAACCTTTTTAATTATATTATATTAAAAATAAATATTATTTTATAAATTCTTTTGCTGGCACGCCCACCATAGAAGCTCCGGTAGGTACGTCACTAATAACAACTGCATTAGCACCTATTTTTGCATTATCTCCAACTTTTATAGGACCAAGTAATTTAGCACCAGCTCCAATAATTACACCGTTACCAACTGTAGGATGTCTTTTAATTTTTTCTGAACTTACGCCACCTAACGTTACTTGATGATATATATGAACATCATTACCTATTTCAGCTGTTTCACCTATAACTACTCCAACACCATGGTCTATAAAAAACCTTTTTCCAATTTTTGCAGCAGGGTGAATTTCAATAGCAGTCAAAAACCTTGATATATGGGATATAAACCTAGCTATTAAATACAAATGACATCTCCATAGAAAATTAGCTAATCTATGAAATAATAAAGCATGTAAGCCAGGATAGCATAAAATAATTTCAAAAATAGAACGAGCTGCAGGGTCTCTTTTTTTTATAGATATAATTTGATCTTTAATAGAATAAAACAATTTAAACCCTTTATATAATTAAAATAAATTAATCCTTTATTATACCCATTAGTTTTTGTATATAAATAATACTTAATTAAAGTATTATTAAATACTACTTATATGCAGTTTAAACAAGCTTATATACTATATGGTATATAATATTTTATTACCATCAATATGGAATTAATATGCCTGAAATTATAATACCTGGACCAGAAGGAAGATTAGAAGCTAGATACCAAAAAGGAAATCTAGACAATTCTCCACTTTGTTTGGTTTTGCATCCTCACCCAAGACAGGGTGGAACAATGAATAATAAGTTAGTTTATAGAACATACCAAGCTTTTAAAAATGCAAATTTTTCTACACTAAGATTTAATTTTAGAGGAGTTGGTAGAAGCCAAGGTACTTATGATAACGGTATAGGAGAGTTAACAGATGCAGCAGCGGCTTTAGATTGGCTACAAGCAGAAAACCCAACGGCTCGATCAACTTGGATAGCTGGTTTCTCTTTTGGTTCATGGCTGGCACTTCAATTATTAATGAGAAGACCAGAAATTGCAGGCTTTGTTGCAATAAGTCCTCCAGCAAGTTTGTATGACTTCTCTTTTTTAGCTCCATGTCCTGCAAATGGTCTTATCATCCAAGGTACAGATGATAAAATAGTAGAAGAAGAATGTGTTACTGAACTTGTTGATAAGTTAAATAAACAAAAAAATTTAAAGATAGAATACAAAAAAATTATTGGAGCAGACCATTTTTTTGCAAAAAATTTAGATGACATTCAAAATAAAATAGAAAAATATATTAGTAAAAATAATAGTTAATCCGGAAAATTTAACAATCCTCCAGAGGCTTCATTCCTTACTCCAGTAATTTTTTTCCACGTATAAGAAATACTTTTTAAACTTCTAGTTGCTAAATAAGCAAAAGCTTGGGCTTCCATAGCATCAGAATTCCAATGTGATTCTAATGGAAGCATTATGTCATCGTATTCTTCTTTTAAACCTTTTATTATAGCTTCATTTTTAGAGCCACCACCACAAATAAATAAACACTTTGGTCTCTTAGAAAAAAAATTTAGACTTTCTTTAAGTTGCAAACTTATTAGTTTAGATAATGTTGCAGCCTTATCTTCTGGAGACAAATGTTCAATGCTTGACTTAATAAGTCTATTTAAACTACTCTTATCTATAGATTTTGGAGGAAATTTTTTAAACCATTCATTTGTTAAAATAGTATGTATTGAATTTTTGTTAATTACACCTGTTAAACTTATTTTCCCGCCTTTATCAAAAGAAATATCAAAATATTTTTCCATAACCATATCTATAGGGCCATTTCCTACTCCTATATCAAAACTATAAGGAATCTCGTATTCATTTTCTATATAAGTTATATTAGATACTCCACCAATATTTAAAAATACACATGGAAAAATAGGGTCTTTAGAACCCATTAAAAGCGTTTTATGCCATATTCCTACTAAGGGCGCACCCTCTCCGCCTAAACAAACATCTCTATATCTCAAATTGGATATTACGGGAATATTCACTAAATTAGATAAAGCTTTTCCATTACTTAACTGCCAAGTCCAATTCTCTTTAGGATTGTGAAAAATAGTATGTCCATGCATACCAATTATATCAATATCTGATTGTTTAATATTGAATTCTGCCATAAAAGACTTAATACATTTAGCATTAAATTCTGTAATCAAGCTATTTACATGATTTAAATTTTTTCTATTATCAATAAAACCTCTAATACTTTGCTTTAATGACTTACTATATTCGTATGTATTAAATTGTCTTAATATAAATTTATTTAAAGCATTAGTACTAATTAAGCCAATATCTAATCCATCTAATGAAGTTCCACTCATAAGACCCATAGAATTTATGTAAGTTTTATTAATTTTCATTAAATAACTATATTTATCACTTGTTTTCATTAAATATGTCCTTTAAAAAATAAATATTAGTATTTAAGGTTATTTAAAATGGCAGAATATAGTTCAGAATTTATTAAAGAGATTATAGCACGTGGATTTATACATCAAGCTACTGATATAAATAATTTAGATAAAATACTTAGTAAAAATAAAAATATACCTGCCTATATTGGATTTGACTGCACTGCATCAAGTCTTCATGTAGGTTCTTTAATTCAAATAATGCTTCTGCGATGGTTTCAAAAAACTGGGCATAAACCTATAATATTATTAGGAGGAGGTACTACATTAGTTGGTGATCCATCAGGAAAAGATGAATCGCGTAAATTATTAAATGATGAAGTTATTAGAAATAACTCACTAGGAATAAAAGAAGTATTTAAGAAATTTATAAATTTTAATGAAGAAAATAATTCAGCTATCATGGTAGATAATGCTGAATGGCTTAAAACATTAAATTATATAAATTTTCTAAGAGATTTTGGAAAACATTTCTCTATAAATAGAATGTTAACATTTGATTCTGTAAAATTAAGATTAGATAGAGAACAAACACTATCATTTTTAGAATTCAATTATATGATACTTCAGGCATATGATTTTTATGAATTAAATCAGAGATATAGCTGTTTAATTCAAATGGGAGGAAGTGACCAATGGGGAAATATAATAAATGGGATTGAATTACATAGAAGAGTTAGCGCAGAAAAAAATAAAGACTCATTATTTGGACTAACCTCTCCTTTAATAACAACTTCTTCAGGCACAAAAATGGGTAAAACAGCAAATGGAGCAATATGGCTAAATTCAAATTTATGTTCTCCATGGGATTATTGGCAATTTTGGAGAAATACAGAAGACAAAGATGTTATTAGATTTTTAAAGCTTTTTACAGAAATAAGTCTAGATGAAATAATAAAATTAGAAAAACTAGAAGGCGCAGAAATAAATGATGCTAAAATAATTCTAGCAAATGCTGCTACAACCTTATTACATGGTAAAGATGCAACTGAGAAAGCTATAGAAACTGCTAAAAATATATTCGAAAACAAAGGAGGCGATGCAAATCTACCTATAATTACTTTTAGTAACACTCAACTTGCAGAAGGAATTCCAATATTAGAATGTTTAATTAATAATAATTATTTAGCATCAAGCAAAGGAGAGGCAAGACGACTAATTAGAGGGTCAGGTGTTAAGTTAAGTGATATTACTATTTCAGATGAAAATTTAAAAATAAATAATTCATATTTTGTTAAAGATAAAAAAATTAAACTATCAGTAGGCAAGAAAAAACATATCTTAATAGAAAAAAAATAAATTTTTCAATTAAAAATATTTCTAATTATTCCTGGTGTTAATAAGGTCAAAGGATTAATAAAAATATTTGGTTTATTCCACGTTCCAATTGCTTCATAATTTATTGCAAAAATTCCTTCATCTTCTCTAGCAGTTAATAAGTCACCAACTATAGGGATATTATTTAATAAAGTATTAATCTTATAAGCTGGAACTATTGAACCCATCAAGTTAATAGATTTTTCTTTACTATTTATATTCCCTTCTGCTGTTAAACCAAGAGAAAAACCAAAAGCTCTAGATTTAGAAATTAGAAATTCATTATCTTTAGCAGTAAATTGTGCATCCAATTGTTCAAATTGAATACCATCATTTTCTAATACTTCAGTTAAGCCAGTTAAAGAGGCTGCCAATAAAAGTTCTGCAAATAAAGGTGCCTTCATTATTTTAAAATTATCTATACTTAAAGTACCCATAATGTCATTATCATTATCTAAATCACCTATAAAACCTTCTGATGATAAAATTCCATCCTTGAGTTCACTATTATAATTAAGTAATTCAAAAAACTTTCCAGCATTACTAGCGCGAAAATTATATTTTAAAACATTTGAGTCATTTGTATTTTTATAATTAAATAAAATATTTTCATCCGAATGATAATTCCCTTCTATACTTAATATTTTCTTTTTACTAGAATTCAGATAAGAAATATTTCCATTATTAATAACAATATCCTTAATAAAGAACTTATCTAAATTTGCATTTACTGAAATGTCTAGAGGCGAACTATTACTAAATGTATTCCCAATAAATAAATCTAGATCAAGTGAACCTGAATGAATGATTATTTCATAAGAACCGGAATCATAATTTAAGTCTAAAGATAAATTATTTCTATCTGATATTAACTTATGAAAGTTTATATTATAATTATCATTAGAGTTATTTATATTAAAAGTAATATCGAAAATATTTTCCATGTTAATATAATACAAATTTATTTTATTTAATTTAGATACATTATTTAAAT
>Ga0315315_10007297_pt1 | contig 10232 bp, 15 predicted proteins | sample M140m3416metaG_FD_203699 | JGI IMG/M metagenome (GOLD analysis project Ga0315315, IMG submission 203699) | Ammonia-oxidizing marine archaeal communities from Monterey Bay, California, United States - M1 40m 3416 | ecosystem: Environmental > Aquatic > Marine > Intertidal zone | place: USA... | reverse complement strand
TTTATTTACGGCCTGTGTGCCTTTAATTTTTTTTTATTGGGAACACAGCAGGGACTACAAAAACAACCTATTTTTGAAAATTTTTTTTTTTTTTTTTATTTTTTTTTTTTTTTATTTTGTAAATTCAGGAGCTCTTTTGGGTGTTGAAAAAAGGACATGTACATACTAGATTACATACTAAAAATACCTATGTATGTATAACATGTACTTACAAGACTATTGATAAAAGTTCCTAGTTACAGCACGTATAAACGGTGTCCCTGGGCTTGGAGATCGAGGAGATATTTTTTGGAACTGGGAGGGGTATAAGGGTACGAAAAAACGGAAGTAAGGTATTAATAATATGTTGGTTTTTGTCCACTTTGGCACTCACATAGTACGCGTCGGAATCAATGTTCGCTACCGCATCCTCCTTGGATACCAAGTCCCTCTTGTTAACTAGCACACGATACGGAGTGCTTGGGTTTGCATGCTTCCTCACCAACCCTTTCCAATAGCAATACGTATCATTTATGTTTGGGTCGGTCTTGTCAAGGACGATGAATATAAAATCTACGTTGCGAAAGTACATTGGAATGATAGACCTGTACCGCTCGCTACCCCCGGTATCCCATATGCTGATTTTTGTGTTGTCAAAGACAACGCCGCTTCGAAACTCAACCCCGATCGTTGACTGGCTTGGTTCCCACTTGTTGTCAAATATTCGGCGCACCAAACTGGTTTTTCCCACATTGTAGTCGCCAACCAAGACACCTCTTAATAGTTTTGTCATATTTTGCTTGTGGCAAGAAAATACGCGTTTGGTTTCAGAAGGAAAAAAAAATTCTCTACAAAAAAAACATGAGTCTTTACCTGCTTCTGCCATTTGCCGCCCTTGCTGCTGCTGCACACACATACCCCGAGAAAAGCATGGACATATTTTACACCATCGGGCACTCCACCCTGGAAGCAGTTGCATTTGTCCAAATAAAACTCTGTCCAAGGAAGCGGAAGCGCAAAATGTCGCCTCCAGTAATGTCCAATGCAGCCTCTGTGCTGTCCACTATGTTAGATCCGAAAGAAGAGTAAAGTTTGGATCGTCATTCTGTTCTTCATCATCAAAAGACACCCGCTTTCTTTTTCGCGGTGGAACTTGCTCCAGCACCACGTTCTTTGGTTGTGTGTCTCGCATCAGCACCACAATAATTAGCGCCACAACAATGACAAAGACCAAAATAGCAACCCACTTCCAAATTGCGCTAAACTCCGCCTGTGGCGCCGCGGAAGGTATTTGCCCTGCCTCTAATTTAATCTCTTTCAACGCCTCGTTGAATTTCTTCGAGATGTGCGACATTTTTTTGTTACACGTCGCCTTTATTTTACCTATGATTTTAACGAGTTGCCAAGCATAAACCTCAACTCAGCCGTCGTAAGGTCGTGGTCTTGCTTATACCTCATCCGCGCAGACAAGTCCAATTGTTTGAATTTTGCGCGCATTAACGCCATGTACTGGTGACGTGTTACGGCGTCGGCGTTAAACGGTCCATTTATTTTAAAGAGCAGCCCCCGCTGCTCCAATACGCCAAACGCTTTTTTTTTTCGAAAGGGAGTCCAGCTCATGCGAAAGTTCCTGGACTTGTGCGGATGGGAGAGGTGCAGCTGCGCCGCAAGCGCACTTTCAAATGATTTGTGAAGGTACATACTGGAGAAAGCGGCCGCACACTTGCTCATGGAATCCAAGCTTGTAAACTCTTGCGGGTAGTTTTCAAAGAGCATGGAGCTTCCAAATGCGTTGCTTGCCTCGTACACATCAAATGCCTCTGCCAGACCGCGACATTCACTGTTAAGCAGCTTCCTCGTCACATCAAAAGCATTGTACCGAATGTCTGCAGCCGCCCCTTTCTTCTCGTTGCTTAAAATTACCGCCTGGCGAATGTCTCCGTTTGACACCCTTGCCACCCTTGTCCCAAATCGATACCTTACTTCGCGAAAAGGTGGCCTCTTTAGCACATGAACGTGGATGTCCACGAAAGATTTTTTGTGATCCGACGTAAGGAATCGCAAGTGCTTGTACATTTCATCGGTTGAGCTGCTAATGTACACGATGCAAGGGGTGGGCTCAAGTAGGTACTGCTGAAGCTTTTTGATTAGCCCGGAATCTTCCATGTCCAGGGACACGACATCGTCGAAATTTAGAATTGTCGGTACCAGCCGTTTCATCTTCCACATCTGGCTAAAAAAATTTACTCCCGGAGTTACCAAGCGGTACTTGTACTTTCGAGCCAGTACTCGTATTAACTCCGTCTTGCCAACGCCGCACGGACCTCGAACGTAAAGCACGAACTGTTTGGTACTGCTAAATATCACGTCGATTGCTTGCAAGGTTTGCCTGTTTCCAACAAATAATGACAACGGGTCTTTCTCCGGAGTTCGGGCATGCTGCTCTAACAGAGACTCTGGGAATCGAATAGGTAACGCATTTGCTTTTTTTGCGACTGGCTTTGCGCTTGACTTTTCTGAGTTTACTGCTGCCGCCTTTGCTTGTTTTATGCTTGCCTTTTCTGCTCTTACTGCTGACTTTGCTTCTTTTGCACTTGCCTTTTCTGCTCCTGCTGCTGACTTTGCAACCTTTTGAGGTGGTTCCTTGGTTTTTGGCGGTGCCTTCCGTTTAAATAGGTTTCCCCGCTTGGAAAATTTATTCTTTAAAAGCCGTTGCATTGAATTGTTTGCTACTTTTTACCCTAATTAATTTTAATGCCTCCTCTGCACTCCCACAAATCACACAACAACGTGTTAACCAACATTGTGCGTGGTTAACCAAAAAGCAGTTAGAGTAGATTCGCGACTTACTAGGTGATGCATTTCTTTGAAAGCATTTAGAAACCTGGAAAGAAAAGTAATATGCCAAACAAAACATTTTCACGCATTCATCGCGGCAACAACAATCGGCCCACCAAGAAAACTGTCATCTTTAAGTTATGCAAGTCTTACTCATACCCCACGATAAAAAAGCGCAAATACACGCGCCGTCAATCGAAGGGAGTTTCGGTCAAGGCACATTGTAAAAAATCTTGTGCGGTATAAAAAGGAAGCAAATGGAAGTAAAGAGGAAAGATATTGCCAACTGCTTTCTAAATTTGGTAAGCGATTACCAAGAAGCATTTCCAACCGCCACTTTACCAACCATTGTATCACTCTTGAATCCGCATAACGAGTGGGACGACGCAAAACGCTACAACAACAATAACGACATTGACGCGCTAAGTAGTTTTACTGGTGTCGCGTTGACCGATGACATTGCACCGTACGTAGCCTACTTAATGGAGAACAATTTTGCTGCTTACAATTTAAATTGGTTTTGCAATACAAATGCACTCGGAAAAACTACATTAAAAAAAGATGCTGTTGATAACAATAGTGTTTCTGACTCACCTTTTACTTTTGATGGCGACGACGACACATTTGATAACAATAATAGTAACTTTCACATTGATCTTAACGACAACGGCGGCTTATTTGGCAACGATGCAACATCATGGTTTGAGTAGTTGCGTTGAGTTTGTCTTTTCTTTTTAGTCAAAAGAGGAAAAATGGCTGAACATTTGTACGATTTATTTGTTGTCTCAAATGAGTCAAACTCGAGAAAAGCACTTCAGATATACAACTCGTCCGGGAACAACACGTGCAAAGTTCGAGATTTGCGTCAAATGAAAGAAATTCCCGAATTCTTAAAAGGGGTACCGAGTCTCTATATCCGGCGGAGTAAACTAATAATGACTGGGACACAATGCTTACAATTTTTACAATCCTTGGAAACAGAGCAAGCAACACAACATATGAATACACAACCACTGCAGCAGCAGCAACAACAACAACCATCGCATCAGCGACAGCCACTGCAGCAGCAACAACCATCGCAGCAGCAGGTAAATGTGCCACAACGAAAGAGCAACTTTGTCAGCAAGGCCACTCCCAGGGAGTACAGCGACGAAAAAATTACCTCGATTGATTTGGAGAAAATTATGCGAGATCGAAAAAATCAATTGCAAACGTAAAATACCTTAACGTAATAAATAACCTTAAATTTTATTAGTTCGTTAACCACAAACTATATTTCCTTTTCATTTTTTTTTGTCAGCGTGCCCATCCTCTAAAAAATATTTACCTTCGTTGACATAAATGTAAAAACCATGGAATCTAACAGACGAGCAAAAATCAATGAGCTTTGGACCAAATTAAACACGCTGTATGGAACTGACGACAAAAAAGCATTTGTTACGCACGCAAACATGCGTGGTGGGAGTCTGCATGTTCCGGACAACCGAAAAGAGCCTTTCTTGCAGTTGCTTCAGTATTACGACAAAACATTCCAGGCTCGTATGTCCTTTAGCGAGCGCACCAACTCCTCTGTCCGTCCTGTCTTTCTTGATTTGGACTTTTCCAGTACAGACGAGTCGCACTTGCTGATGCAAGAGCGCACGTACTGCGACATAACTACCGAGGTGCTGTTGCCATCCTTGTACGAGTGTTACGGCAAGCAAAAAATACTTGAAGCGGGTATCGAAATTGTCGTCGCCTTTCCAAACAAGAAACGTCCAAAGAGTCGGGTTGACGAGAAAACCATTGTTAAAAAATTTGGAGCACACATTCGATGCTTGCAGAAGCTCAGCAACGGTTGCGTCGTTGGGGGTGGACCGTACATGACGGTCGAGCAGTTTGATACATTGTGTCAAGTAATCGTGTACAAATTGTCTAAGCGCTATCCTTCCATTTCCAAGGAAATTTTTAACGACTTGGTGGATTTGTCACCCTTTGAGAACGGGGGTATGCGAATGTTAAGAAACCAAAAAACGCTGACCACCTGCAAGATGCACACCTACGAGCAGAACGGGAAGCAATTTGACATGTTGGACGTGTGCGACTACTGCAATGGAACGAGCAAATATGTAGACAACTCGTTTTACCAACCAAAGTTTATAGTGAATGCTGCTGGGGACATTGAAAGCGCGCTACGGTGGGAAAACGACCTTGTGAAAATGTGGCGGGAAACCAGCATCGTCGTGCCCTGGATAGACTTGGACGACCTGTACCAAAACGTGTTTGACCCGGCGCAAAAGTTGGCGTTTGTACCGCCCGTAGGCTACGCGCCGACTGCTGATATATCAAAAACCATCCAAGATGCGTGGAACGAGACGGACCAAGACACGGGTATGACAGTCCGAAAAAAGAAAAAGCGAAAAATCAGCGCCGCAATGAAGAAACGGGTTCCAGGTAACAACACGGAGCGACTTTTAAACAAGGACTTGAAGGAGGTAATGGAGTCGTGGATCTACGCCAATTTTCCGCGCTTTTGCCCTGCACCGCCAAACGGAAACCTGAAGGCCTACCACGACGATATTTGCAACTTTCAATTCCAGTACATTCACCTACCTGATCGGTGGCTTCAAGTTGCAAAAATACTGGGAGTCGACGAGACCGCCGTCCAGCGGTACTGGAAACTACTCCCCAAGGTGGAGGTGCAGGATATTTTGCGAATGGACAAGGCTAACCTATGCTCGCCTATCATTGTCAAAACCGACGGTGGGAGCCCTTTCTCCAATGCGTGCTACAACGCCGGCGAGACGAAGCGGAGCAAAAAAGGGTACCACTGCAGCAACGGGACTGCTTACTTTGAGCTTAAGCGAGGACAGCACAAGACCATCGTTGGGTGCCAGCGCTGCTTTGCGAACAACAAAAAAGAGGAGAGCGCATCCATAAGGAAAGTGACGTGCAAATCGTTTCGAAGCACGCCAAAAACAGTACCAGAGTGGGTGGCAATGGGTCTTTTTGACATCGGTGCCACCGTAGTGGATCCTTTTCTGACGGAATACTGCCGCTCCGACAAGAGCGCGGTGGTGGCAAAAATGCGAAACCACCTCCGGAGTAGCGGTAAGTTTCAAAGCTTACGAAAGATGCGATGGTAATTTTCTTGCATGTAAAAGAAAAACAGAAGGAATGTTAGAAATTATTGCAATAGTTGCAGGTTCATGTGTAGCGGCAGTGTTTGCATGCATCAAGTGTTACTGCTGGAGGGAAAAAGCAAAGAGCAGGCAGCGGGTAGTGGAGATACTACATTCGATGAACGGGTACCAACCAGTAAACACGAACGAGGAGTATGTGTAAATTTAAAAAAATATAAGTACTAATTAAATTCGTTTACCTTCATGCCCCTTTCACGATCTCCTCCCACCGACTTCCAGAAAACCTTCTTTTCTTACGAGTCACGTCTTCGAAGCTTCAGCCCACGTCGTTTTCAACGGCTGAAAAAACTTCAACAACCGCTCTATTTGAGCTCTTACGAGACGTATGGGACAGATTTTAAAGATCGAGCGAACCACCACAAAGGTTGCTCTGCTGCGTACGTATTGATGCGCGTTATGCGAGAGATGGGCGTGCCCGTCAAGGCAATCACATCGGAGCGAAAGCGCAAGGGTAAGTACATTGCAGACTTACTGGAGAACGACACGCGGGAGAATTCCCACGTACTCTACGTTGGAAAGTACAACTACTTCTCGAAGCAAAAATCTTCCGCGTGGAGGCTTTTGCCGTGCGATAAGAAACTCCCAACCGGTGATGGTGGTCGGTAAAAACTGTCACTGTGCAGTTCCTCTTTCTTTAAAAACGGATTTTCAGGCTCCGGCTCATCAAAGAGAAGCATGTCTGAAATAGTAACACAGAGACCAAATTCATTTTCCAACCATAGGCCTTTTATTCGCACTATGGGCAAGGTCAACATTCCTTCGGCCAACTTTTCTCGCGGTGCATTTTTAGCCTCTGTACAAGTGCTGTTCATTTTGTACAAGCGCATGTTCTGCTCAAAACGCAGAACCACCGTGTCCGAGGATGTAATTATAGGTTTAAACATTGTCCCCAACTCATCTTTCCCAATGTGGGTCCCAAACCAACTTAAACTGTTCTTTTCCACACACAACATTACTTGTTTTTCCAACTCACGTATCCACGCAAGCACATTTTTTGAGCATTCCAGTTCCACCCCGTTGTTTCTGTACAGTCGTACAATCTTATTTTTTTCAAACTCGTCGTATTCCCCAAGTTGGATTTTCTGCACGCGATTCAAATGAATGGAAAAAGAGTTGTTTCCGGACACATTTTTACAGGGCGCTTCAAAGCGTAGCAGGTCTTCCCACTCGATATCGGTATACAATTCTACCATCGTTTTTTTTTAATTGCCGACTTAAAAATATATTGAATTATATAAACGAGCCATATGTGGACTTGGTCGACGGAGGAGAAAGGGCTGTTGGTGTCTTGGAAACAGCGAGCAACCATTTATCAAACGATGCATAAACTGGCAGAATTTCGCTACCGAAAAATGCACTTGGGGCTAAGTATCCCGACTATTGTTTTGTCGGCCGTGGCGGGAACCACGGCATTTTCAACCCGCTGCGACGCTACCACGACATATTTTGTCGGCAGCTTGGGCACCGTTTGCACCATTTTGACGTCCATGGACTCATATTTTTGCCCCCAACGGATGATCAATATTCATCACCATGCATTTATTGGGTATGGAAAGTTGATCAATCGCATCAGCCAGGTTTTGGTGTCCATATCTCCGCCCGATTGTAAGACGGAGATTCACACCATCGGCAACGAGTACGATCGATTACTGGAGCAATCCGAGGCGTTGCCACTGGACTGCGTTCAAGAATGGGCTGTGGCATATAACGCATCCTCCAACATTTTATCAGTCGTATAATAAAAAAAAGAACTACTACCATGGAATGGATCAGCACCGATTCCATTGTTAAGAAGGGGGGGCAAACGGCCTTTTTAATGAAGTGGCGCGCGCCAGACGGCAAAGTTGTCACCTTTACGGTGGTGGAAGAGGACACGGTGGAGGGAATTGTACAGGAATTTGTTAACGAATTTGCGTGCAAAGAATCCGTGGTCATGAATTGGAAGCGTGCACTGGCATCACACTTTCCGCGAAAAATCGGCCGATTTTTTGTGTATTAAAAGCAACAGGCAACACTTCTTTTTTTTTTCCTACTGTATACAAATATGAAGAAAAAAACAAAACTGTTGTTGGGAATCTTGGCCACTTCCATTCTGTCCACTTGTGTAATGGTTGGTACCGGGTTTTACTACTTTTTGGCACTACACAAGGATATCGCGGCATTGATTATGCGGGTAAATTCTGCACTGGATGAGTACGCTGTGTTGCTGCCAGCCGTTCGAGATGCATTGAAGAACTTGGAAAAATTGCAAATGTATGCCAATACAACCGTTCAAAACATGATTCAGGAGGGAGTCAATACTTTCCTTCGACGTACTCCTTAGCCACACCATTAATATCTTATCGAAGGCATGGAATACAACGTTGCATGATTGAATGTCGCTTCAAGAACGCATCGACTACTGACGGCACCATTCCTTTAATAACCTCGTCTAGTTGCTCCAACGTGGGTCCAGAATCCGTGTTGTCTACGACGTACCGCAAGACGTCAATGATGAATTGACGCTTTTGCTCGTGCGTCATGCGTGCCTTCTTCAAGCGCAGGGAAATAATGCGCAAAATCAACTGCACTGCCGGGACAAGTGTTGCCATGGTCAAACCACTCTCGTACACCTTTGCCACTTCTTCTCCAGCCACCGTGATGTCGGCCACCGTCACAGGGGAATCGGTATCTAGCACCGAGATTACTTGTCGAGGGTCCAATCCATCTGGTGTCATCATTTTTTATTAAAGAGGCAATAAAAAAAAACGCGGTTACAAACATGTTTTTTTTTAAATTAACCAAAGAAAACGATGGATCGCGTGATCGAAGCCTTGAAAGCCTACGACCATGAAATCTGGCGCCACTTCCACCGACTTGAAAAAACCAAAGAAAAACAAGACGAGCGGCCGCCAGCTGGCCTACCGTCCAAAAACATGTACCTTCGATGCCCAGCCATCCAAGCGTGGAAAGACTCCCTTGGTAGGTAACAACCAACACGAGAACCACCAGCTCTTGCTGCAGGCCGCGCCAAACGACTGGTGGGTCCACGCCTCCGATCATCCGAGCGCCCACGGAATATTGCCTGCGGGGCGGTTTGACCGGAAGGCCGTCGTCGCCACCTGCCTTCGGATCAAGCGGAAGTCCAACCGCCTGAAAAAGATGCAGCGCGTGGCCTTCACGGTGACAAAGCGGAAGCACTTGGTGCTGACAGAGGTGCCTGGCGAAGTGATTGTGAGGGAAGTCTTGCGGGAGGTCGTAGTATGAGAAATAAAAATCTTTTTCCTTAATAAAAAATGATATTTGAAAAAATTGTTGCATATGCAATAAGTACAGCCATCCTTACCAACAATGCATCGATGCGCATCAAATAAAATAATAAAATAATAAAATAGTTGTTGTGGGGACACTCAGTCGGAGCTGGAAACTTGGCAGATATGCGATCCCAAACCCAAGAAAAGAACGACAGCACTAAATTTACTTGTCAAACCGATAACGGTCCCCGTTTTTCAATACGGTGGAATGGTAGCAGGGGTACTAATAGCCTACGCCATGTTTCCAAGAACATCAATTTAAAAAAGTAAAGGGTTTTTTTTTTATTACAACACCGCTACACTATAAGAACACGGGATCTCAAACACCAAGTTGTGGCCTTTCTGGTAAATGTTGGCGCGGTTGGTGTGGCACCCAAATGGCACCGCGTAGTCCAGCAAACGGTTCTGGGAAACGCTTTCGTAGATGGAGATGCGGCCGGTGTTCATGGTAACGTCGTAGGCAAGCGGAAGCCGGGACAACGGAACCACCACCAACACGTTGGCGCTACATGCAACACAGAGTAGTAAATAAAACAACAAATAAAAAAATCTCATATTATTTTTTTTTAATCTTTTTATTCTCTTTTACTCCTCCTCAACGGGCCGCTTCAGCGCACCCTTGTCCAGCGTTACTCGTTCCACACGATCCTTTGGCAGCTGCTGAACTTTCTCCACGATCCGCGCGGCCAAGTCGTCTTTCTGATCTTCCACCCCCTCAAAACACACAATCCCCGCTTCCTCCAATGCCTTTTCCACGATGGACTGGATGATGGCCTTGGTCAACTTGGGCTTGCGCTCCGAGATTTTCTTCCGGATAAAGTACGATTGCTGGCACCCGTTCTTCTCGTTGATGTTGATTCGTTGCGAGGTCAACGACGTTCTTGTCATATACTCTTTCACAATGTTCTCGTGTGACAGCAACTCTTCCTTCATTGCCTTC
>Ga0315315_10007296_pt1 | contig 10233 bp, 7 predicted proteins | sample M140m3416metaG_FD_203699 | JGI IMG/M metagenome (GOLD analysis project Ga0315315, IMG submission 203699) | Ammonia-oxidizing marine archaeal communities from Monterey Bay, California, United States - M1 40m 3416 | ecosystem: Environmental > Aquatic > Marine > Intertidal zone | place: USA... | reverse complement strand
ATAACTGGCGCAGTGGTGTCCAGCACCGTTACCGTCCGATCAAGTGTCGAAACATTGTTCGATGCATCTGTTGCAGTGTAGGTAATGGTATAATCCCCAACGGTGTTGACGTTCACGGTTCCATCGACAGTAACCGTCACGTTGCTTTCGTCGGTGACAGTTACATCGTCGGTTGATGCGGCGGTAAATGTGCCACCTTTTTCCACCACAGTGTTGTTTTGAAATGCATATTTTAACGTAATAACTGGCGCAGTGGTGTCTGGAGCGGTGGTAAATTCCCTTGTAAAATTTCCACTCAATACTTTTGCAGATCCAGACAACCCAAATGTACTGTATTTAAATGCAAAGCAGTAGGTAGTATTATTTTCCAATCCGGGTTGAAAATTGTGTAAGACAGCAGACGCAGAAGGCGAGGAGGTGCTAGGTTTAGATTTAACATCCCAACTATGCTCTTGTGTATCCCCTACTTTGGTAATGTAAATGTTTGTGCTTTCAAAATCAACAGAAGCAGTTGTCAATTCTTTGCTAAAATGAAAGGTCAACTCTTCATTGGCAAAGGTCAAGGAATCAATATAATAGTCACTCAACTTGTAATTCGTTTCTTCTTTGATGTTGTTGATATTGAACCCTATGTCTCGCATGGAATCAAACAACAATTTGCTCTTGAACTCCCTGACGCCCGCCTCTTCTACTACGCTAGTCATTTGCATGGCATTAAAAACATGTTCGCTAAAGTGCGAGTTGCGGCTGCCTGTCCCAAAGAATTTGGCATCTTCCAAAGGACATTCTTTGATTTCCTGCGTTTTTTCCAATTCCAAACGTGTTGCTCGGTCGTTAAATAACTTGGTGTATTCCTGGTTTGCCAAGGACCCTTTCCATGTCAAACCATCCCATGTTAGGGGCAATCCCCGCGCATCCCTGTAAGAGTTGCTGACACTTGACCATGCATTTCCAACTCCAAGGGTATGACCAATTTCATGATAAATCACCCCTTGATTATTGTTAAAGTTATCAGTGGTTGTATCGGTTTGGATGCCCTTTACCAACAGTTGCCCTTTGGTAGTGTAGGGATAGGAGAACGTGTTGTACCAAAACGCAGGAGCAGTGTTGGAAAATTGAAAGTACGTTGTCGTCGTTCCTTCTTTGTGCGTCATATGGACGGATCCAAGCGGTCCGTTTTCCGCTTGGATGTAGGTAATGGTAGCCCCACTTCCACTGGTAAAGGTGTTTCCAGTGGTGTGTAGGTAGGCTTGGTTTTCCGAAAGCCCATGTAAGTAAATTACAGCAATTCCCCCAGCATTGTCCTGACTGGCCAGCGTCGGATCGAATTGCGATTTTAGAAGAATGGTCAAGCCAGCACTGCCTCCTGAAAATTTGTTGTTGAGAAAGCCATTTGCAGGAGGTGTAGGCCCTGACTTAAACGTAGACCATCCCACACCAGTTTTTCCCACGTAGTTAAAGGTTTTTTCTACGGTGTTGTACGTGACCGTAAAGTTTCGATTGTCGGCAGTTGGATTGTGTCGTATCCGGCCGCAAAACGGCCGATATCCCAACTCTGGACGTTGAGGCATGTACTTTTGGTTGTAGGGAACAAGTGTGAAATCGTTTCGTCTTGCAACACCAGCCGTACCACTGGTAGACTCTGCGCATTCCAGAGTCATTTGGAAAGATTCTTCAGTGTTGTACTTTTCGTAAAAGTCGACGACCATGGAGGCATCGACCGTCTGTTGCCACTCTTGCACTTGCAACAAGATTGCAGCTTGCTTCAAGGTGTCGGTAATTTGAACTTCCGGATTTCCGGCAAAATCATCGAATGCATTTGCCGCCGGGAATAGTAATTGGACAGGTAAGTCCAGGTGAGGGGCAAGGTTCTGCACCTCCGTGGTTGTCCCTCCAAAGGTCACCTGAACGTCTTGCTGGTGCATGATCTTCGACTCCAAGGTAAAGATCCACACCGAATTGTCCTGGGAGGTGGGTGTTAAAACCGTCCGGCCTACCCCATCTGCCGTAATTGCCACGCTTGGGCTGGCAACACTTTTGGAGAAAGTGACCTGGACGGTATTTGGGTTTGCTGCAGGAACTTGCGCCGCCGTTACTACGGGTGCCACGGTTCCGGCTGGATCAACCACCGTTACCGTGCGGGTAACGGGAGAAGACGTGTTTCCAGCAGCATCCTTGGCGGTGTAGGTAAGGGTGTAAGTCCCTGCTACAGCATGGTCGACGGCCCCAGCGACGGTGTAACTTGGTGGGTTGGGGTTGGCACCGTCTGCCACCGTAGCACCTGGGTCGGAGAAGGCGGTGTTGATGTCGATGGTCACGGTGTTTGCTCCGTTTAAGGTAACGGTGGGCAGAATAGTATCTTGCACTGTCACTGATATAGAGGCGGTGGATGTTCCCGCATTGTTGGTGGCCGTGTATATAACCGCGTACGACCCTGCTACACCCTCGTTGACCTGGGAGATTACAGTAACAATTAAAGTATTGCTAAAGTTGTCCGTTGCTGTGGCAGACGGAGCAGTAAAAGTGGTGTACTGCTCGTGGGTCATGTTATCCTCATCAATTAGAATGGTTGGTTTGGTCAGCACGGCATTCACAGTGAGTGTGCGAGTAACCTGCGCTTGGTTGCCAACTAGGTCAGTGGCAATGTAAGTAATGGTGTATGTACCATCGCCTAGGGTGGATGTATTAAAATTATCGAAATATGTTGTAGTATTAACAACAAATGAAACAGAAACGGTACCGTTGTTGTCAGATACTACAACATCGTTTGTAGAAAGTGTCAACGACTCTCCTTGATTAATATCTCCTACCAAACCGCTTTTCAGCTGTATTTCAGGCGGGACGCTATCTACATGTCCGACAGCTTCAACCACCTTGTTGCCAATTTCAAGTTGGTTTCCTTGCATGTTTGGTGGTAAGGTAAAAAACACCTTATAATACAACCCTGACACTTCTTGCGTAAATTCTGTTATAACCACTCCACCATATGTCATTTGTTCAGTAGGTGGTCCATTAAGCATGATTGTTACCATATTTTCTTGAATTTGCGGTGCTTCAACCTGCAACAATGTCAAGGTAGCCAGAGGGTTGTTACTAACGACTAGTTGGCCATTCTGAAGATAAATGGTGGAAGTGGTGTTATCGGAGACAATGACCGGCCCTTCCTTGTCATTTCCTGGTTCTCCCTGTTCTCCTGGTGTTGCTGCTTGATTACCAAGGTTCTCAATCTTAGTTGCAAATACTGCTTCAGCCTCGTCTACCTCGGTTGGTAAGTGGATGAAGAAAGACATGGTTTGTTTTAAAGGAATAAAAAAAATACGGTTTCTTACCATTACTTAATTTGTTTGTACCATTTGTCGTACCACATGTACAACTCATTGTTTACGTATACCAACTGTCCGTTGTACAACCCTGCCTCTGGTTTAGTTGTGTCCACCGTGGCCGATACAGCATTCCCACCGTCGTCACCCTGTTGCCCTCTTTGCCCATCTGTGAATGTTAAACCGTCTACATTTAAATTTTCAATCTTACGTTCTACCTCCAAGATTTCATCGTAATCGTCGCACTGTACAATCGACATGGTTGGTTTGTTTTATAGGAAAGAAAAAATGGCAAGGAAGAAAAAAAGAATGATACCCTTTCGAAAGTTACCGCAAAAATCGTATGCCTTGGTCAACTTGGAGCACGCGGCCAGCGTGGTTGGTATTGCCCCTGGCACGGTCCTCGGCTGGATCATGACCATGCAAGAGTACTCCATGCACATGCTGCGGACCAAAGACGGGTTGTACGTGGAAGTGGAGGGATTCACGCAAATGATCCGACGACGTTGCAAGCCAAGCATTATCTCCCGGTGGTTACGCCACACTCGCCCGCACCAGCGCAGTTTGTCCCAGGCGGAGAAAAAGTACGTGGCGAGTTTGCAAGGGTTTTCTTGCAATTTGTGCAAGGAGCTGCTGACCAACACGTACGAGGTTGATCACATTGAGATGCAGGCGATCAACCGTTCCACGACCCATGCTCGAATCAACCTGCAAGCGCTGTGCCCCAAGTGCCACCGGCAGAAGACATGGAAGGATTCAATCTACGGGAACGCAATGTTGGAGGATATTCCGTTAAACGTAAACGACGAGAACAACATATTCGCACGATTTGTTTATAAACCGTCGCAAGAATAGAGTAAGTTTTAATAAAAAATAGAATATATTAATTTTTTAATTAGGTCGAACCAAGTACGTTTAGATACTTTTGTTTTGTCATCAGCTTAATAACAGTCGCTTTTTTCCCTTCATGCCATCCAACCACATTGCGCTGCATAAATTCAAACCATTTTACCGTGCAGTGCACCGCAGCAATCTGCAGCGGCGTACCCTTTCTGCCGGTAAGGCATGGTCGATGCATCATGTCAAGAAACAAGAGTTTTACGGTTCGTTCGGTATGAATACGTCGCAACACCTCGTACAACGTTTTCATGATCTGAACACGATTAAAGCGTGCACACTGGTGAAACACGTTGAATCCACGACGTTGCGTCACCGCATCTTTTTCCGCAGTCAATGCGTACAACGCCGCAGTCACGTTGCGGTAATTTCCGTAAAATAATGATTCTTCCATAACTGGTAGCCACCCACGGTTATCACGTTGATTGCACATCAACGCAGCGTTGGGGTGCTGCACCAAGGTTTTCCAATGGAACGGCTTGTCCATCGCCAACCAATGCATCATGTTGCCTTGGGTTTTGCTCCGAAGCGGGGGCTGGGCATCCATCATGATCTTGAGATTGGCATCGCAGACGTCCGTCATACGCTCTTCCGCGATATCCAACAAGGAATCCCCATCGCCTGTGTGTTGGTGCAGCAAGCGTTGAAATACATCGTACGTTTGGAAGGCTTCCAACGAAAAGTTGTGAACAACCGCCCAATGCAACACATTGTACCCCACACGTCGTTTTCCAAGCACCTCGTGGATGGGATGGATCGTCGGTTCAATACTGGCACCGCGCTCCAATAGTAGCGTTACCACAGAGTGTAACTGATACTGAATGGCGCAGAACAGCATCGTTCCACCATCAGCGCATGGAATATCCAGGCGAAAGTGAGGATGACGCATCCAACGATTTAAGAAGGGCATGTAGTTGGAAAAATTATGTTTTCGCCAATGTTTTAAGCACCGAATGGCAAAAGTCGTCTCTCTGGCAACAAGTTTCCATTCTTCGGTATTCGTCAAGGCATTCGTCTCCCGTACTCTTCGTACTTCCGGCCCGCTGTTGACCAGGATATCCGAATGCGATAGCAAAACGTCCATCATCATATGCGCATTCACATCGTCTTCTTTCTTGATTTTTAAAGTTAATAGGTAGATTAAGGGTGTTTTTGCGTAATTTAATACCTTTTTAGAGGCCACATATTTCTCCGGAAATATCGCGTTGATGTCTGGCGTGTGATCTACCAACAGTTGGAATTCCCTTCTTTTCAGATATAGCCGTTTTCGATATGCGTTGTATTTTAGCATCCCGCGCAATGCCAAGTGGACGGCGTATACGCCCCGTTCTTTCTTTTCTAAGAACTCGGCTTCTTTGTCCAAACTCACACTTTTTGCATGCGCTAAATTTCCGGCGTTGTTGTGGACCCACCAATCGTTAACTTTTTGCATCGCCTCATCGTACAAGGTGGCTTCTTTGATGAAAAGAGGGATTTTGCATTTGTAATTCAACATCGTATCGCATGGGGGTATGCGCCGGTCAAGAACGGCTTGCATGCTGCGTTTCAAGTCAATACTCCGAGTATACGCAGCTTGAAGGGTTTTGTTCCACTTTACTTGTACGTTTCCGCCCAAAATGCACAATTGCTTTATCAAAGAGGATGCACGAAGGTTTTTTAAATCGTCCAAATCGGAAAACTCCACAACGATAAGAAACATGGTATACAACACGCCATCTAAAATGCTCAACCCATTCCATTTGGATGAATCAATGATGTTTGACGAATCGGCTTTATGCTTTTTCATGGTTTTCTATTTGTTTTTTTTTACTACATGTATATCTTTCTTCTCTTCTTGTTTTTTTTCTTCGTTGCTTTGCAGCTGGTTAACCATACGTAGAGTTAGAATTAGGGTTTGGAAAAAGGGCAAGTTAACGAAAAAGTGGTTGTAAAAAAACTTCAATGAAATGCAAGACGGAAAAAACAACTCCTTTACCACCAACAAATAATAATAAAACCATGAAACAACAAGCCATAGCGATTCGAAAAAACGTCCGGAAGGCGTTTGCAAAAGACCCGCTATATATTGAGTGGAAAAAAAAAATCCAGCAGCTTCAAAAAATTCGTGAAGAAGACAAAAAAAAATTGCAAGCGTATTTTACGACTTCTTCCAAATCAACGAAGGAAGTGAGACGATTGCTTGTGCGAGTAGGGAACCGAGCGGTTCAAGAGATGGATGCTACACTAAAAAAAAGATTGATGGATGCTTTTCTGACGGCAAACCAACAATCCTAACATTATTTTTTTTTATTGTTTTTATTATGTTCCTTTTCTTTCCTTGCTATATCGTGCACGCACAACCCACAAAAATACAAAAGGAACGCGATCGACACCAGTTGAAACAGATGTGTTATGAACAGTGGAACAATGGGAAAGGATAAAGTGGATCGCATCAAACCTTTGGAGACACACGCGACAAACAACACTTGCGCCGGCGCCTTCACCAATGTTTTGCCAGCTGCCGTGGCACCAAAAAACTTCCAAAATGATAGACCATTCAAGCCACACACCAGTCCACACGCGTCAAAAGTCAAATTTGGGTAACAAGACATTAAGAAAACGCCGTGGACTCCATATTTTTGGATAAATGGCATCATTTTTTCTTTCATTTTCACAATCTGTGGACGGTCCTGAATCGATTTGGCCATGAAATAGGGCGGCGCCTCACCGATTGCGGTGCCAAATCCCCAACTCAATGTCGGAATCGCCGTCATAATCATGGTTTCCATGACGTTATGTGTAGCCGCCGTTGTTGCGACGTACGGAAACAAATACAATGCTCCTGTCGGGATTCCACTTCCGATCCCAATTGCGGATAGAATGCCCAAAAACAACCAGTACAATACGACGCCAACAGTTTCAGGAAAGATTGAGTAGAGACAGACTATCCAAAAGGCTGCAGTGTACATATATTTGGAGCAGTTGTGAACATCATACTGGCGCTTTATATAAGACGTGGCCAAGGAAAGGTCTTCCATTGGCCTTTACTTTAAGATAATTATTTTTTTAACTCTAAACCTCGATCGACAACAGACATTCTTTGACGATCTTCATTTATTTCGTACCACCCCTTTCCCGTGTAGACATTTAAAACATTTTGAAAATACTCTTCGTACATTGGTGCGACGTTTTCCAATGTAAATTTTTCGGCCCAGCGTCGACAATTCTTAGGGTCTATTCTGTCTATATTCTTTGCCGCCCAGCAAAACTCGTCAAAGGTTCTACACCGGTATCCTGTCAACCCGTGAATATTGTTTTCGCTGAATGCTCCCCAGTCGGTAGTAATGGTCGGAGTTCCGGAGAGTAACATTTCAATTTGCACGCCTCCAAAAGGTTCAGCGTACATACTCGGTATAAATGCTCCCTTGGCATTAGCCATCAGCTTTTTGCGTTCCTCGACACCCACATAACCAACCTCGGTGACATGAGACGGCGTGGGTGTAATTCCACATGCCTCCAGTGAACTTTGACCTGCCACAATAAGTTTGGCGCCAATTTTTTGTGTTACTTCTAACGCAATATGTATTCCCTTACCTTCATAAATACGACCAACAAACAGAAAGTAATCGTCCTTTTCATCTCGATCTTTAAATACAAAATCGTTTGTATCAAAGTAATTTGGAATGACTACATCGTACCAATTTTGCTTGCATGATCCAACCGCATTCAAACCATAATAAGCGTGATATATGGCATACGATTCGAAAACTTTCCATTTTGCCCAGTGTCCAGCAGCGTATCCAATACCCGGCTCCACGACAATCATGTCTGAATGTGCATCGCACACTGGTCGAACATATACTCCCCAAAACGGTAAGAGAAAATCATTTGGTTGTTTTCTTTTGGATATCTCTGCAATCGTATTTTTGTAAAAGGTTTGATACGCGTAATCCCTAACGTTGTATTTGAAAAAATGTTTTCGCCAATCAAAATTGCCATACGCCTTTTTTAAATCCTCGTTCGTAAGAACACTGACTAATTCGTCCGCTTCCGGATTCGATTCTTCGTGACCATAGTGAATAATATAATGCCCCCGGGCTCTCATCATTTTGCAAAATTTCAATACTTTTTGCGTGTAAGCACACGCGACGTAATCATGGTTGGTGACCGTGTGAGGTATTCCCAAGACGTGAAACCTCATTTTGTTTTGCCCATCATATCATAAATTACGATTTGACCGCAATAATGATTACCGCGAGAAAGTACACGTAATTCATCATCGACAACAAAATATGAAACCCATCCAGAAAATACATGCAAATGAGTGCCATCAACTGCGGCATAAAGACCGGATACATTGGAGTTTGCCGATCGTTGTCTTCCTGCCGCATCAAAATACATGCTTTACTAAAACTAAAAGCATTGGCAACGGTTAATAAAAGTACAAAGAAACAAAAGATAGATTCCGTCGTGGTTGGTACGCCGACGACGCAGCTGTTGGTTCCGACAATCGCGCCGTTCATGGTCACGGACAACGTGGATGACGCCACTACCCACGCATACTTTCGTTTGGATTTTCTTGGCTCGGGTATGGTGTACGTGGTCTGGCAAATTTCGCAATGCGTTCGCTTGATGTGATCCGTTGGAAACGAAAGACGCCACTTGTTTAAACACTCCACATGACAGAAGGCGCTGAAACCCTTGCACTCGCATGGTTCCACAAGGGTTCCGTCGTGTTGCAAGCAAATTCGGCACTCGTCATCGTAGTCATGTATGGTTAGTTCCATTTTTTCTTTCGATATAAAATTTTTTTTTAGGCCAATGCTTCCACGACCAACGATTGGAAAATACTCGAATGCTGTATCGGCCACCATCCCCCAAAGCATCCGATGCAGCTCAATTTTTCCCAGACATCTAGATCAATATGTCTGCAGGTACTTAGAATGACGTAATCTCCGCCAAACTCACGTATTGATACCAAATAAGAAGAATTCTCCATTACTCCGACAACGACGCCTGGAAAAGTCGAACGATCACACAAAACAAATTGTCCAATATGCATCTTTTTTCTGTGGAAAAAAAATCTATTGCTGAAATAAACATGTCAACCCCAGAAATAGGTGATTTGGCAATTTTGGATATTGGAAGCGAGAACACCCGGGATTCCGAACTGTATATGTGGGATGGATTTGCATGGCAGCATAAAGGAGATTTAAGCGGATTGCAAGGGCCTGTTGGGGCGACTGGAGCAACTGGGGCAACGGGACCTGCTGGCACAGACTCCACCGTACCAGGGCCTATTGGAGCCACTGGGGCAACTGGGCCTGTCGGAGCAACTGGGCCTATCGGAGCAACTGGGGCAACGGGACCTGCTGGCGCAGACTCCACCGTACCAGGACCTACTGGAGCAGACTCGACTGTACCAGGACCTGTTGGAGCCACGGGGGCGACTGGACCTGCTGGCACAGACTCCACTGTACCAGGACCTGTTGGGGCAACGGGACCTACTGGAGCAGACTCAACTGTACCAGGACCTGTTGGGGCGAGTGGACCTACTGGAGCAGACTCCACCGTACCAGGACCTGTTGGGGCAACGGGACCTACTGGAGCAGACTCAACTGTACCAGGACCTGTTGGAGCCACGGGGGCGACTGGACCTGCTGGCGCAGACTCCACTGTACCAGGACCGGCTGGGGCGACTGGAGCCACTGGTGCTACTGGAGCTGCTGCTGAATTTAGTATTAAATTTGTGGTTACATCAAAGACTGATATCAGTAATGATGGTTTATCGTTGATGACAACGTATCAAGAGGGGAATCGTGAAAACGGAGATGTAGCATTGACAAATATTGGAGCTGATGAAGAATTTGATTCCAGGTTATACATTTATTCGGATGGGTCTGGATGGGTGTTCAAAGGTGACTTAAGTGGTCATCGTGGACATACTGGGGCGACTGGACCTGCTGGCGCAGACTCCACTGTACCAGGACCTGTTGGCGCAACGGGACCTGCTGGTGCAGACTCCACTGTGCCTGGA
>Ga0315315_10007293_pt1 | contig 10236 bp, 10 predicted proteins | sample M140m3416metaG_FD_203699 | JGI IMG/M metagenome (GOLD analysis project Ga0315315, IMG submission 203699) | Ammonia-oxidizing marine archaeal communities from Monterey Bay, California, United States - M1 40m 3416 | ecosystem: Environmental > Aquatic > Marine > Intertidal zone | place: USA... | reverse complement strand
TGAATTTTAGTCATTTCTCTAGCTATCATAATTTGTCTTCCTGTAAAATATTTTTTAAAAAAGCTTAAGTAAAAATCTATTTTTACACCTGAAATGAAAAATACCAGAGTGTAATTTAATAAGGCTAAACTTGAAATTTTTTTTTCTAATTCTTTTTCTGTTTTTGGTAAAAATCCATAAAAAAGAAATTTATCATCAAAGCCTGATAAGCTCATAGCAGCAGTTATAGCCGAGGGTCCTGGTATAGAAATAGGTTTAATATTATTTTCTATACATTTTTGAACAAGTATTTTACCTGGATCTGAAAGAACTGGAGTGCCTGCATCAGAAATTAAAGACAAAATTTTGCCCTGATTTAAATATTCAATGATCTTTATAGTTTGTTTTTTTTCATTAAACTTATGATATGAAACTAATTTTTTTTTAATATTAAAATGATTCAACAATTTTATTGATCTTCTAGTGTCTTCACATAAAATTATGTCAGATTTCTTTAATACATCCAGTGCTCTTATTGTGATATCATCTAGGTTGCCAATAGGAGTAGAAACTATATATAGATTTGGAGAAAAAGTTTTCATTTATGAATAAAATTATAATAATTTTTTTATCTTTTATATTAATTTTTTTTAACACACTTTTAGCAAGTGAAGAAAAAAATAAAAATTTAAAAATTGGATTACTAGCACCTTTTTCTGGGGAATATAAAAATTTAGGTGATTCTTTACTGTTGTCAATACAACTAGCTCTAGATGAAATTAATGACAAAAATGTAATAATTGTTCCTAGAGACTCAGGATCGAATGATAAAGAAAAACTTAATCAGTCAATAAAAGAGATTATTAATGAAGAGGTCAAAATAATAATCGGTCCTATTGATAGTGAGGATTTTGAAGAAGTTAAAAAGTATGAGGATATTATTTTTATCTCACCGTCAAATATTTATCCAGAAATAACAGATAATATAATTAGTATTGGCATTAGCTTAGATTCTCAACTCGATGCGATTAAAGATTTTCTTATTAAACAAAAGAAAAACAAAACAATTATTTTGTTTCCAGAAAATCAATATTCAAAATTTATAAATTCAAAAATAAAAAAAACTAATTTAAATAATTATAAAATTTTTAAATACAATCCAGATCCTAAAATTTTAACTGGTGAAATAGAAAAATTAACAAATTATTCTCAAAGAAAAAGAAATCTAGAAATAAGAAAAAAAAATTTATTAAACAAGGATGATCCAGCTTCTATTCAAGAGCTAAAAAAATTAGAGCAAAAATATACTCTTGGTAAAGTAAATTTTGATTCTGTAATTATTGTAGATTTTGGCAATGGATTAAAAAGTGTATTGACTTCATTAATTTTTTCAGATGTTAGTGAAAATGATGTTTTATTCACAACAGTAAATCAATGGTTTGATGAAAGTATATTTTATGAAAATTCTTTAAAAGCATTATTTTATCCATCAGTTAATTACAAAAATTTTAAAAGATATAATCAAAATTATATTAATAAATTTAAAGTGGAGCCAAATGAAATAACTATATTGGCTTATGATGCTTTAGGCTTAATCTATTATATTTGGAAAAAAAAAGGAAAGATAGTTTCTGTAAAAGACTTTTATATCAAAGATAGAGTTAAAGGGAAAATTGGTACTTTTAGTTTTAATGAAAAAAAGGTTTTTCAAGAACTTAATATTTATAAAGCGGAAAATAATAAATTTACAAAATTTTAATTATTTTTTTTAACTTTTTAAAAGCTATGTATCTATGATCAATTTTAATTTTTTTATTTTTTTTCATTTGACCAAATGTTTTTTTATATTTATCTGGAATAAAAATAGAGTCATAGCCAAATCCATTTTTTCCAAGAATTTTATTAGAAATTTTTCCTTTTATTCTTCCCATAACTGTAACACATTTTTTTTTAGTGGGAAATTTTACACTCAAACTACAGGTAAAATATGCAATATTATTTTTTTTATATTTTTTAATATTTTTCTTTTCAACAAGTTGAATGATTTTTTTCATTGCATTTTTAAAACTTCCGTATTTTTTTGCCCAACGTGCTGAATAAATACCAGGTTTTCCATTAAGACAATTGACGGAAAGACCAGAGTCATCAGAAATTGAAATTAAATTAGATTTTTGTGAAAAATATAAAGCTTTTAATTCCGCATTTTCTAAGAAAGTTTTTCCTGTTTCTTTAGGACTTTTTATTTTCATCTTTAATGGAGATATTTTTTTTAATCTTTTTGATAATAAATAGCTAATTTCCTTAAATTTCCCTTTATTATGCGTACCTATAAGAATTTTTTTCATTTTCATCTAGTAATTAAGAATTTAAATACTATATAGCAGTTATTATGAAAGATAACTCTGAAAAAAAAGAGCCTGAATTTAAAAATACTCAGGAAGTGAACAAGGACTCTTCTATAAAAGAAGAAAATGAAACCACATCTGTAGAGGATAAGCTCAAAGAAACAGAGGATAAACTTCTTCGAACTTTGGCAGAACTTGAAAATCAAAGAAGAAGATTTGAAAAAGAGATTAAAGATGCTTTTGAATTTGGTGGGTTTAATTTTGCTAAAGAATCCTTAGCTATTTTAGATAATCTACAAAGAGCTAAAATTTCTATTAAAAATGATGAGGCTATTAAAAATAGCAACGAACTTGAGAAATTCTTAGAAAACATAGATATTGTTGAAAAAGACTTAATAAGTATATTCGAAAAAAATAAAATCAAAAAGATTAATACAAATCAACAGCAATTTGATCCAAATTTACATCAGGCTATGCTTGAAGTAGAGGATGAAAACAAAGAACCAGGAACAATTGTTCAGGAAATCCAACCAGGTTATATGTACGGGGAAAGGCTTTTAAGACCCTCATTTGTTGGTGTTGCTAAGAAAAAAGAGGAAAAAAAAGAGGAAAAAAAAAACAAGGATTAGCCTTGTAGAACTCAAAAAAACCCCCATATAAATGGGAGATAAAAAAAGGATAAAAATTATGAGCAAAGTTATTGGAATAGATTTAGGAACTACAAATTCTTGTGTATCAATTATGGATGGTTCACAAGCGAAAGTATTAGAAAACGCAGAAGGAGCTAGAACAACTCCGTCTGTCGTTGCTTTTTTAGAAAAAGAAGAAAAATTAGTGGGTCAACCAGCTAAAAGGCAGGCGGTAACAAACGCTCAAGACACAATCTTTGCGGCTAAAAGATTAATTGGAAGATCATTTGAAGATGAGTCAGTAAAAAAAGATATAGGTAAAGTTCCTTTTAAGATTATTAAATCTGATAATGGAGAAGCTTGGGTAGAAGGTAAAGGTAAAAAATATTCACCTTCACAAATCTCGGCTTTCATTTTACAAAAAATGAAAGAAACTGCTGAAAAATATTTAGGTCAAGCAGTAACAAAAGCTGTAATAACTGTTCCAGCATATTTTAATGACGCTCAAAGACAAGCAACAAAAGATGCAGGAAAAATTGCAGGATTAGAAGTTCTAAGAATTATTAACGAGCCTACAGCAGCTGCTTTGGCTTATGGTCTTGATAAAAAGAATGGACAAAAAATTGCTGTTTATGACTTAGGTGGTGGAACATTTGATGTTTCTATACTAGAAATTGGAGATGGAGTTTTTGAAGTTAAATCTACAAATGGAGATACTTTTTTAGGAGGTGAAGACTTTGATGATACTATAGTTACTTACCTTATAGATGAATTTAAAAAAGACAACGGTATTGACTTAAGAAACGATAAGTTGGCCTTACAAAGATTAAAAGAAGCAGCAGAAAAAGCTAAAATCGAACTATCATCTGCTACTCAAACTGAAATTAATCTCCCTTTTATCACAGCTGATAAGACAGGACCAAAGCATGTAAATTTAAAATTTACTAGAGCAAAATTAGAAGCTTTAGTTTCTAACTTAGTTGAAAAAACACTTGAGCCCTGCAAAATTGCTTTGAAAGACTCTGGTTTTTCAGCTGCAGAAATTAATGAAGTTGTTTTAGTTGGTGGTATGACAAGGATGCCAAAAATTATTGAGACTGTTAAAAACTTTTTTGGTAAAGAACCAAATAAAAGTGTTAACCCTGATGAAGTAGTTGCTATGGGCGCCGCTATTCAAGCTGGTGTGCTTCAAGGTGACGTAAAAGATGTTTTGTTATTAGATGTAACACCTCTTTCTCTTGGTATTGAAACTTTGGGTGGAGTTTCAACTAAACTAATTGAAAAAAATACTACTATTCCCACCAAAAAAAGCCAAGTATTTTCTACAGCTGAAGACAATCAACCTGCCGTATCTATAAGAGTTTTACAAGGTGAAAGAGAGATGGCGACCGATAATAAAATTTTGGGAAATTTTGAACTCGTAGGTATTCCACCGGCTCCGAGAGGAACACCACAAATTGAAGTTACTTTTGATATAGATGCTAATGGTATTGTAAATGTGTCTGCCAAAGACAAAGGAACTGGCAAAGAACAAAAGATTCAAATACAGGCATCCGGAGGTTTATCAGAAGAAGAAATTCAAAAAATGGTTAAAGATGCTGAAGCAAACAAAGAGGCTGACAAAAAGAAAAGGGAGTCTGTAGATTCTAGAAACCAAGCTGATAGTTTAATATTTTCTACAGAAAAAAGTCTTAAAGAGCATGGAGATAAAGTTTCTGCTGAAGAAAAAAAAGCAATTGAAAGTGGAATAGAAGATTTAAAGAAATCTCTTGAAGGAACTGACTCTGAAGATATTAAACAAAAAACTCAAACATTAATTCAAGTGTCAATGAAATTGGGTGAAGCTGTATATAAAAGTCAACAAAAAGAACAGCCTACAAATGATGCTACTAAAGAGGGTAAAACAGAAGCAAAAGACGAAGATAAAGAGAATGTTGTAGATGCAGATTTTGAAGATGTGAAAGACGACAAAGAAAAGAGCGCCTAAGATATAATTAAAATAGGAGACGTCCTGTGGCTAAGAATGATTATTATGATATCTTAGGTATTACTAAATCATCTTCAAAAGATGAAATAAAAAAAGCTTATAGGAAATTAGCATTAAAATATCATCCAGATAAAACTAAAGGCGACAAAGCCTCAGAAGAAAAATTTAAGGAAGCAAGCGAAGCATACCACATACTCTCCGATGAAAAAAGGAAAGCTAACTACGATCAATTTGGGCACGCCGCATTTGAAGGTGCTGGTAGCGGTCAAGGTTTTGGTGGTTTCGATACATCTTCATTTTCAGATATTTTTGAAGATTTTTTCGGAGATTTTGGTGGCTCAAATTCACGAAGAAGCTCTAATAATAGAGGTAACGATTTAAGATATGATGTAAATATTTCACTTGAAGATGCTTACAAAGGTATTGAAAAAAATATCAAATATACAACTTATAAAAAATGTTCAGATTGCTCAGGCAGTGGAGCTGCTAAAGGCTCTAAACCAATAAGCTGTAGTTACTGTAACGGAAAAGGTAAAGTTAGAACTAGCCAAGGTTTTTTTACAATACAGCAAACTTGTCCTCAATGTAGTGGGTATGGTGAAACAATCGGTAAACGGTGTGTCAAATGTAGTGGTAATGGTAAAATACAATCTAATGAAAATGTTTCCGTAAAAATACCGAAAGGTGTAGATGATGGTACAAGAATTAGACTTTCTGGCAAAGGGGAAGCAGGGGTTAAAGGTGGTGCTAATGGCGACCTTTATTTATTTATATCAATAGATAATCATAATATTTTTAAAAGATCAGATGAAAACCTTTATTACGAGCTTCCTATTACGTTTTCAGATGCTGCATTAGGAACGACTGTAGAAGTGCCTTCTATAGATGGCGGGCGTTCAAAGATCAAAATACCTGCTGGCACTCAACATGGAAAACAATTTAGGCTTAAAGGAAAAGGCATGCCTGTATTAAGAAGAAGTATATTTGGTGATTTATATATTAGAATTATAACAGAGGTTCCTATATCATTATCAAAAAGACAAAAAGAAATTTTAGAGGAATTTAAAAAATTGGAAGAAACAAAACCAAATCCTATGATTAAGACATTTTTTGAAAAAGCTAAAAAATTTTGGGATAATAAATAATGAAAAGAATTAATTTAGCAATTACAGGATGTATGGGACGTATGGGTCAACAATTAATTAAGTCGTCCAAACTTGATAAAAATTTTAAATTAATTTCTTTAACTGAGAATAAAATTATAAAAAAAAAAATTTTTGGAATTAAACCAAATTTAAACACGGTTTCGGCTTTTAAAAATAGTAATGTTATAATTGATTTTACAGTTCCAAAATGTACTTTAGAAGTTTTAAAGATTGCATCAAAATTAAAAAAGAAAGTAGTTATTGGGACTACTGGTTTTTCAAAAAAAGAAGAGAGTATTATTAAAAAATATTCAAAAAAAATATCTATTCTTAAAGCTGGAAATATGAGTTTAGGAGTGAATTTAGTAATGTATTTGACAGAAATTGCATCTAAATCACTTGGAAAAGAATTTTTAAGTAAGATCTATGAAGTTCATCACAGATATAAAAAGGATTATCCATCTGGAACAGCTTTAATGTTAGGCAAAGGTATTGCATATGGTAAAAATAAGAGTTTTCAAACCTTAATTGGAAAAAAATACTTAAACAAAAAATCATTTCCTTATAGTAATAAAATTAATTTTAATTCCATTAGAAAAGGAGAAGTTGTTGGAGAACATGAAGTTAAATTTTCAAGCGGTAAAGAAATTGTTACTATAAATCACGAGTCATTTGATAGGGCTTTATATTCAGAGGGTGCATTAATTGCCGCAAAATGGTTAATGACCAAAAAACCAGGTCTTTATTCTATGAGAAATCTTTTAAATTTTAAGTAAGTGAATAATAAAGAAAAATCTAAAGCTATATCAAAGATTTTAAATAATATTTATCCAAAAGTACCTATACCACTTGACTATAAAAATACATTTACTCTTTTAATTTCGGTGTTACTTTCTGCACAATGCACAGATGTTAATGTAAATAATGTAACTAAAAATATTTACCCAAAATATAATCACCCAAAACATTTTGTAAAATTAGGAAGAACAAAAATTCAAAGATTAATTAAAAAAATTGGAATTTTTAGAATTAAAGCTAAAAGTATTTATAATTTATCAAGAATATTAGTTACAGAATATAATGGAAAAGTTCCTAGAACTTATGATGAATTAGAGAAACTTCCTGGAGTTGGTCACAAAACAGCCAGTGTTGTTATGTCTCAAGGATTCGGTTATCCAGCTTTTCCTGTCGACACTCATATTCATCGCTTAGCTCAAAGATGGGGTTTAACAAATGGTAAAAATGTTATTCAAACAGAGAATGATCTCAAAAAAATATTTCCTAAAAAATACTGGAATAAACTTCATCTTCAAATAATTTGGTATGGCAGAGAGTTCTGTAAAGCAAGAGACTGCCATGGTATAACTTGTAAAATCTGTAAAAAATGTTATCCAAATAGAAAAAAACCAATAAAAACAAAAAAAGCATAATAATGAAAATACTAGGTATCGGTAACGCAATAGTAGATGTAATTTGTAAGGTAGAAGAAAATTTTTTAATTAATAATGGTCTTACAAAAAGTACAATGAAACTTGTTGATGAAATAGAGTTTACAAAGCTACTTTCTAACTTAAAAATTGAAGAAACTGTATCGGGTGGTTCAGTTGCAAATTCAATCGTAGGATTATCTCAACTAAATAATAAAGTAGGATTTATTGGAAAAATAAATAACGACGAACTAGGAAAAAAATATGAAGATGGTTTAAAAAATGAAGGAGTAGAGTATTTTTATAAAAAACAGTCAGAAAAAATACCGACTGGAACTTGTTTAATACTAATAACACCGGACACAGAAAGAACTATGTGTACTTTTTTAGGAATAGCAGGAAGAATAAGTGAAAATGATATTGATATTAAAGCTATTAAGAATAGTGAGATTACTTTTTTAGAGGGCTATTTGTGGGATGAAGGCGAACCAAAAAAAGCCTTTGAAAAAGCTATTCAAAATTCCAATAAAGTTGCAATGTCTTTATCAGACTTGTTTTGTGTGGAAAGACATAAGCCTCAATTTTTAGATTTAGTAAAAAATAAATTAGATATTGTTTTTGCAAATGAACAAGAGTTTACTGCTTTGATTGGTGCAAATAAATTTGAAGAGATAATTACATTTTGCAGTCTATTAAATAAATTAATAATAATTACTAGAGGCGATAAAGGAGCTATTGCTATTCAAAAAAATGAAGTAGTTGAATGTGCTATAAAAAAAGATTTATCTATTCTAGATTTAACAGGTGCTGGAGTTTTGTTTGCTGCTGGTTTTCTTGATGGTATACTAAAAAAAAATACTATTAAAGAATGCCTTGAAAAAGGAACTGAAATGTCCTCAAAAGTTATACAAAAAATTGGAGCAAGGTTATAAAGCTATTTTCTTTTTCTTTTAAAACTTCCTTTTCCTTTTTTAGGTTTTACAATTCTTTTCCTATATTTTTTCGAAAATAAATCGAATGCTATTTTATTTCTTTTTTTCAAATGAAGTATCCGTCATTATTATTAATTATGAATTTTTCATCTAAAAACTTATCTTTAATTTTTTTTCTTAATCTATAAACATGTGTTTCAACTGTATGGGTATCGGCATCATCAGCATATTTCCAAACAGTTTTTAAAATTTCATTTTTCGTTATCGGTTTATTTCTACTCAGAAGCAATTCTAAAAGATTGATTTCCTTTTCTGTAATAATTATGAACTCATTATTCTTTTTTAATTTTTTTTCATTTTTGTCTAAAATATAATCTTTAAAAACTACCGAAGAATTTTTAGCAAATTTTTTTTTTGTAAAAGTCTCTATTATTTTTTTATTTATTTCATTAATAAATAGTGGAATTTTAACCTCTACTTTATCTTTTATTTTTATTTCAGATCTATCTTTAGTTAAAACTAATTTTATCAGTTCAAGATCATTAATAAGGTCGATGTCATTCTTTGTAATTTTAAAATCTTCATGTATCAAAAGTATATCAAATTTGCTCATTTCTTGTTTATTTAGAATATTAGTTGTGGTTTTAAAATTAAAATCTAAATAATCTTTGAGTTCAATTATAGAATTGATAAAATGCTCACGACCCAAAAAAAATACGTTTATGTCTTTTTTTGATTTATGCATATTACTTTAAAAAATAAAAAATTATATTATGATAATTATAGTGTAAAATGTGCAATTGGTAAAAGAGGAATTACAAAAAAGAAAAAAGAGGGTGATAAGTGTACACCTCGTGGGCGATTTAGATTTATTTCGTTATTATATAGAAAAGATAGAATTAAGCTCTTAAAAACAAAATTAAAAAAAAATTCCATAAATAAAAATATGGGTTGGTGTGATGATTCGAGATCTGAGAAATATAATCAACTAATTAAATTTCCCTTTAAATATTCAGCGGAGAAATTGTATAAAAAAAATAATTCATATGATGTTATTGTAGTAATTAATTATAACACTAAGTTACGTATGAAAAGAAAAGGTAGTGCTATATTTTTGCATATAGCCTCAAGAAAATATAAACCTACTCTTGGCTGCGTAGCTATTAGTAAAAAAGATATGAAAAGATTACTAATTAAAATTAATAAAAGTTCTATATTAGAAATTCTTTAAGTTCTATTTCCAAAAATATCGCTACCAATTCTTAAAAAAGTAGAATTGTGTTCAACGGCTTTAAGATAGTCAGCACTCATTCCCATACTAAGTTCTGGTAAATTAAGTGATTTATTGTGATCATTTAAAAATTTAAAATATTTATCTGGTAAATCATTATTTGGTGGTATGGCCATTAATCCAACAATATCAAGTTTTGCCTCTTGTTTACAATAAGTATAAAACTGATCTATCTCATCAGGTCTTATACCAGATTTTTGTGACTCTTTTCCTATATTAACTTGAATAAAATATTTTATTTTTTTATTATTTTTTTTTTCTTCTGAACTACAAGCATCGGCTAATTTTTTTGAGTCTAGGGAGTGAATGTAGTCGAAAATTTTCACTGCTATTTTAACTTTATTAGATTGAAGTCTACCAATTAAATGTAATTTAATATTTTTATTATGTCTTATACATTCAGCCCATTTTACTTGAGCTTCTTGAACCTTATTTTCACCAAAGTGTTCATGGCCATGATCAATGAGAGGCTTTATATGATTAAAAGAAAAAGTTTTGCTT